>Ga0272443_10000487_pt1 | contig 73444 bp, 53 predicted proteins | sample SSMAcet12_FD_193581 | JGI IMG/M metagenome (GOLD analysis project Ga0272443, IMG submission 193581) | Marine sediment archaeal communities from Little Sippewissett salt marsh, Falmouth, MA, United States - SSM-Acet-12 | ecosystem: Environmental > Aquatic > Marine > Wetlands > Sediment ...
GGGAGTGTTAACTTAACTGTGTCTTGAAGGACACATAAGAATGGTTGACGAGGTAAGTTACGATGGATTATACTTGTGTCATGAGTATAATGAAAAAAAAAGATGTCCTGTTTGTGGATCTTTAGACACCAAAAAGAACGGCTTCATATATAGCATGATATTTACGTTACGGGGATTAGTTAAGCGTAAAACACAGCGATATTATTGTCATCATTGTGGGAAGAGTTTTACACATTTTGGTATCAACAAACGCAAGAAGACGAGCGATGATCTCAAGAAGAAGGTTGTTTTTGATTACGTTCAAAGTAAGAGTTCACTAGGTGATATAGGAAGGCGTTATGGCATATCAAGAACAACGACCCTCACGTGGCTCCATACTCTCTCGACGACACTTCCATTAAGGATATGCATTGATAAATCACTGTGCAGCGGTATCATCGAGATTGATGGCAAAGAGATAAAATTGAAAGGAAGAAAAAAGACAGTTTTTCTCTCAATAGATGCGAAGACGAAACAGCCCCTAAGGCTTATGGTGTGTGATGGAGAGAATACTGAAGCAGCGACACAGTTCTTACAGCATTTTAAAAAGCATTATCCACGGAAGATACGTGGAATTATCAGTGATTTTGGTAGGGGTAAATGTTTCCTTGGAGTGGTGAAGAAATTATTACCGGATGTTCCACATCAAATTTGCTTAGTCCATTATCAACGCTATATATGGTTATTTATTCCCAGGACGAAACGAAGCAAGTATTATCTTCGTAATGCACTTCTGAAGGCATTGATAAAAAATGTCATACATTCTTCAACACGAGAAGAATCTCTCTTGTGGTTAGAAAAGATCAATCATCTCAAACCCTTTTTCCGTGCCTCTTATCACAAAAGATTTATCCGGTCAATTAACAAAAATTATGATGTTCTTACATCATTCTATAATTATGATTTTCTCAACACTAATACAAATCTGATTGAAAATATTATCCGACAGTTAGAAAGAAAATTAAAAAACCTCGATGGATTCAAATCTGATAAAAACCTTGATTGTTTTATCAAACTATGGTTCAAATGTTATCATGATAATATCATATTGTAGCCACAGTTATCTGAACACTCCCAAAATTGTATTTCAGTCTGTATCAATATTGCTTCATGAGTTTTTTTGACAGATACGTGACTTGATTCGAAAAAAATCTCATTAATTATCAAAGGATAATGGAAATATTTAAAAAATAATACTGCTATTTTTTATCCATTATCACCTATGCTGTATTTCTCTATGCAAATAATGTACCAGCTATACACTATGTCACTTCACAACAGTGCAATGATAGAAGCTTCAGCAAAGATGTTATACAACTCAGCAGCCCCCAAAATGTCATTATTGAAATTTCTGGAAATGACGTCGTACCTTCATGGAGTCCTGTAACGACCGATATCAATGGTAACCCAATCAATGCTAACTATTGCTATTATAATATTTATTTTGGTGATACTCCAGATATTGAAATCGATGTAGGAAATAACCTTGCGGGATTTACAACTGCGACAGAATTTATCCATGAAATTGCTGCAAATGAGTGTAAGTTATTTTATGTTATCACCGCTTCAAGAGGAAGTTTAGTAATCGATTTTGATGGGAATCAGTATCATGCCATAATAATTGGCGACCAGGAATGGATGATGGAGAATCTAAAGGTAACTCACTACCGTAATGGTGATCCAATTCCTCATACAACAGATAGCAATGGATGGGTAGGTATATCAAATGGCGCGTACTGTGTGTACGGCAATCAACCTTATCATCCAGATACCTATGGTCACCTCTATAACTGGTTTGCAGTTAATGATAGTCGTGATTTAGAATCAGAGGGCTGGCATGTACCAACATATGATGAAATAAAGGAATTAGAAATTTATCTCGGAATGAGCCAGAACCAGACGAACAGTACAGGATGGTGAGGAATCAAGGAAGGCAGAAAACGTGCTGGAAGCGCAGATTTATGGATTAATCGATTATTAGAGAACGACCCAGAATTTAATATTAGCGGTTTTAGCCTTCGTCCGGGTGGTTGTCGCAATGATAATGGTGGCTTTTACTGTTTGACTGCTAACGGTTTTATATGGTCTTCTACCGAAAGTAGTAGCAGTGCCTGTAGCCATTACTTATATTATACTAACATAACTGTGAACAGAAGTACTACGAATAAGCATTATGGATTCTCGGTTCGTTGTATCAGGTCAGTTATTCAACAAGACTGAGGGATTGAGTTTAAGTTTTGGAGTAAATCGACTGTTTGCCCTGTAGCTTACGTCATATCGTGATGTCGATTTTACATTTACGGAGTCAATGCAGTCTAAAAAAAGAAGATGAAATATGATAGATTGTTCTTCTCTATTAAGGCTGGTGAGATTTTGCATAACCAACTCAATAGTAAATAAAGTCACAAATCAATAATTTGACAAAAAATTTTCGTGAACGTGCATCAATGTGAGAGGAGCATCCATGAAAAAAAATATGCTTATTGTAGTTTCTCTGTTTTTGATTACAAACCTGAACGCATTAACCTACACAGAAAGTTCAACAGGATTGATCCCACCAGAAATGGATGGTGGTCGAACCGAGTTAGAATTCGTAGACATCAATGATGATGGAAATATCGATATTCTATCCATCGGAGACCATGGTTCACCAAATGTCGGCACTAGTCAGCATGGTATCATGGTGTGGTTCGGTGATGGGTCCGGAACCTGGAGTGTGTATCAGAATGGCAATTTTGGCTATGGTGGTATTGCGATCGGAGATGTTAATAATGATGGCTTAAAAGACGTCGGTTATGCCATGCATCATGACTATTCAGGTACCGACTTAGGTGACCAGCTTATGGAAGTAGCACTGGGTGACGGAACTGGCATGAACTGGATACCCTGGGATGACGGACTGGCTACCAATGGAGAAACTTGGGGCATGTTTGGGACTGACTTTGCAGATGTAAATAATGATGGTTCGCTGGACATCGGGTCGAATTCTTTTGGCGCATCCGCTGGAGTTCATGTGTATATTAATCAAGGAGATGGAACATGGGTACAGAGTTTTGGCTTTGTCGGCGGCAACTCCACGATGGATTTCTGCTTTGGGGATATCAACAATGATGGTAATGCAGATTTTACAGTAAATCATCAATATGGTACGATCTACTTCGGGGATGGAACAGGAGATTTCACCCTTGCTGATTGTAATTTGCCAAGTATGGGAAGCATGGGAAGATATGGAACGTCACTGGGTGATGTTGATAATGATGGGGGAAAGGATCTTGCATATATTAATAACAATGGTGGTATAGAGTTGTGGGTATGGGATGAAGTCCAAGAACAATGGATTGATTTTTCCGGAACACTCCCTACAAGTGGCAGCTACCAGTCTACACAGTTGTGTGATATGAATGCAGATGGTTATGTAGATGTCTGTGCTTTTGGTAATGGAACTTTTACCTTATGGCTAGGTAATGGTGCAGGTGTGTGGACACAGGATGCGCAATTTACCACACCACCAGTTGGAGACAGTGAAGCATTCCGAGTTGGAGGTGATATCGATCATAATGGATATCCTGATATCGCAATGGTTACGGATGAGGGTTCATGGCCCTCCTATCAGAATTATTTACACTGCTATAAAGAAACCTCCACTGCAAATTCATTATCTATAACACCTGTTTTTCCCAATGGAGGTAACAAATTCTATAAGAATTCATCGCTGTGGATTTATTGGATCTCTGGAGTACCTGCAGGTGGTCAATCGACTGTAAAACTTGAGTATTCTTATACAGGAAGCAATGGACCGTGGATTTGTATCGCAGACAATCTTCCAAATAATGACTCCTATCAATGGCTCGTTCCGGATGTAAATTCGGACAACTGTTATATACGATATACTGTTCAGAACCTCTTTAATAGCATTACTGCAAAATCACCATGTCCGTTCACTATTATGGGAGGAAGTGTCGCAATAGATAATGAGGATAACTGGTTAAATACAATTTCTATACAAAATTACCCAAATCCTTTTCATGCAATTACTAGTATTAGTTTTACCCTTAAAGCAAGTACGAATGTAAGCATATTCGTTTATAATATTCGTGGACAGTTGGTCGATCAGCTCTATGATGGACTGATGGCTGCAGGTGAACATTGGGTGGAGTGGAATGCTGAAGATCTATCACCAGGATTATATTTATGTTCGCTAGTAATGCCTGAACAGCGGGAAACTATAAAAATGATCGTTATAAAATGAAGATTTTGATGAATACAAGTAATGAAGTATATGTAAACAATACTACGTGTATTCAGAAAGGAATGAGATGAAATATCTTGCATATAGCGTATTGGTTTGTAGTATTATTTTTCGATTGATTACCACATTTCTATTTTCAGGAACTGTTATAGAAGATAATGGGAATGTATGCATCTGGAAAATAGAGTCGGACAGTAATAGCGTGTACCTTATGGGTTCGATCCATTTTTTACAAGAAAACGATTATCCTCTTCCTCGTCAATTTTATACGACCTTTAAGGATGCAGAAAATGTCGTATTCGAACTCAACTATGACAGCACACAAACCCCGGCATTTCAGCAAACTACATTACTAAAAGCTTTTTGTCCGGAGGGTGAAACCTTTCAGACCATGGTGAGTGATTCGACGTATGACATTACAAGGAAGACCTTGCTTGAATTTGGAACACCGCTTGCCCAGCTTCAGCAGTTTGAACCATGGTTCGTTGCGATTACTATGCTTAGTCTCAAACTCCAGCAATATGGATTTGATTCCAAGTGTGGTGTAGATCAATATTTCTTAAACAAGTCGAAAGAGGAAGGGAAAACCATACTTGCATTTGAAACTCCTGAGTATCAAATGGAGTTGCTGGAATCTCTCGGTGGAGAAAATCAGGAGGACTTTTTACTCAAGACTATCGATGAACTCGATGAAATGGAAACTTCGTTTACGGATCTTGTTGATGCCTGGAAATTAGCAGATCTTCAGAAACTGGATGATTTGATCAATGCGGGATTTGAAGAATATCCTGAACTAAAGCAATCGCTGTTATTGGACAGAAACTATGCATGGCTGGATGAAATAATTGATTTCACTAATGACAATGAAGATTATGTGATCATTGTGGGCTCAGGACATCTTGCAGGTGATGAAGGTCTCGTGAGTCTTCTTAGGAATAAAGGATATCACGTAGAACAAGTAAAGATAGATGAAAAAGCTGGAGAGTAATATGCAAGATCAGATCGAGCATTATGCAGAGAATTATGATCAGAAAGCAGAAGAAATTGGGTGGTTTGGACCTGAGGTGTTATTTGGTCTTGCCTATAAAGATCTTAGAGCAGGACAAAAAGTACTGGATATTGGTATTGGCACCGGCTTGAGTGCGAAGCTTTTCCATCGTGCAGGACTGAAAATTTATGGCATGGATATCTCTGAAAAGATGCTTGAAGCAGTTAAAAGTGAAGGGATCACTGAGGAACTTGTGCTCCATGATCTTACAGAATTTCCCTATCCATATACTGATGATTTCTTTGACGTCGTAGTTTGCGCAGGTGTGTTTAATTTCTTTGATGATCTTGGCATAATATTCACCGAAGCTTCCAGAGTTTTACAACAAGGTGGTTATTTTGCTTTTGTGGTGGGATACCGACAACCGGATGAGGACTTAGCAGTGATTATCGGTTCTGAGCACACAAGTTCTGATAGCACTGTGACCATGTACAGACATTCAGAAGAGCAGATTAGAACCTGGCTCCATGAAGCTGGACTGAAAGAAGTTCGTAGTCTCGAATTTGCGGTGTTCATGGATATGGAAAAGATACATAGGTTACCAGCAAAGGCGCATGTGGTAAAGAAAGTGTAGGGATAAATCCCCAATTTATAAATAACTTCTGCTTGTTTCCGAACTTATAAGGAAACTTCCAAGGCTTGTGAACATTCTTCCCCATAGCGATTCACGCTCCTCTGCGAACCACTTTCCAAAAAAGGATTATCACCCTGAGTCCCGTCGAAGGATCTTGCAAGAACGATGATCCACCATTCTGGAGAACCTTCAGTAGTTTCACTTCCTCGAGGATGACAATGATTAGTTATAATATAGCGTCAAATTCCAATCGTGCTTACTCAACCCTTAATCTTTTAGACATTGATTTATCATACTTTCTCACAAACTTATTCTTCTCTCTGTTACTTTTTAAAATGATCACTTCTTTCTTTGAATGTCTTAGCAAGCGTGTATACGTTCTTTTGTAATCCCAATGCGAAACAATGATCCAGTATAGGATTGAATTCTTTGAGAAAAAGGTCTGCCTGAAACTCTCCACATTATCTCCAAAAAGTTTTTGTTTAGTTACAATTCGCTTTATCGACCGAATCAATGCCTGAATGAACACTACTGCAAAAGGATAGTTCAACCAGACGATCGTATCTGCTCGAGTCCAGACAATATCCCGCACAATCCCGAAATTTCCATCGACCACCCAGGTGTCCTGTTTAACAACCCGTGCGACCTTTTCTCGAAATTTCTCCCTTTCTTCGATCTGCCAGTTCTTTTTCCAGAACAATGTATCAAGTTCAATATGAGGTAGCTCGAGAATGACTGATACGGTTCGTGCAAGTGTTGTTTTACCAGAGCAGCTTGTGCCGATGATCGCAATACGCTTCACGCAATCACTTTATGAGTGCAATAATGCCGAAGATCACGAGATAGCCGCTGAAGACAATTGCACTGAATACACTCATGATGAGATGTTGGATATTGGTGTCATGCTCCTGTATTGCGCGAATGGTATGGAGAATCGCTGCTTGCAAGAGATAAAGTCCGTAGATAAGTACAATGCCTGCTTTTGCGGTAAGCTCCCAGCCAAAATTATATGCAACCAGCCCAACCAGACCGATCGCAAGGTTCGCAAAACCCACTTCGAACTGCCAGTCAGGACGCTCGGTTTGCCATCCCAATCGCTTTGCATCCTGTGCATGAAATATCACATGGCTGAAAAAACTGAGCACACCGATCACCCCAACTGCCAGGAGAAGAATAATATCAATTGATTTTGACACATCGGGTAGAAAGAAAAAGCCCAGAAATATTGAAAGTGCTACAAGCAATATCCTAATAATAGCAATGCCTAATGCCATAGTTCTCCTTAGTTCTATATTATATTAAGCTTATACTAATATACATTTTTCTGCTGAATGACGTCGACGATGGTTCTGAACATTATTTTAATATCAAAAAGCATCGACCAGTTCTCGATATAATAAAGATCGTATGCCAGTTTCTCGTATGGTTCTGTAGTGAGTTCTGAGCGGCCATTGATCTGAGCCCAGCCAGTCATTCCACCATTCATGAGCAGTCGGTCATTCCAGTTGGGTATTTCTTTCGCAAATTTATTATGAAAATAGGGACGTTCGGGTCGTGGTCCCACAAGCGACATATCTCCACGTAATACATTAAAAAACTGAGGAAGTTCATCAAGAGAGGTTTTACGCAGGAAGTTTCCTATCTTTGTGGTCCTATCCTTTTGATCTGACGTTGAGAAGGTTGGGCCAGTATCCTTTTCTGCATCAATATACATGGATCTAAATTTCAGGAACCAGAAGATTTTTTCATTCCTTGTGACGCGTTCCTGTTTGTAGAGTACCGGACCCTGAGAGCTCAATCGAACCAGCAGGGCAAGTATCAAGTAGAGTGGTGAGGTCAGGATGATTATGGGAATAACCAGTGCAAGATCAAAGGTTCGTTTAACAAAACATCGCCATTTGCTTATCCTGAGATACGTAACACCTATGAGGGGAATACCATCCAGATCATCAAAGTCCATAGAACCGGTCTTGAATTGCAATCTTGTCGGGATCATCCTCAAGTATATGTGATTATCTTTGCAATAGATAATAATATCATTTATGAATTTCTGATCGATGTCCTCTGCAGCGACAAAAAGTGCATCAGCATCAATTTTTTCGAGAATCTTTTTATAGTCTTTTATTATGCCAAGGTGTTTGAAATTACTCTTGAGATGAAAGCGGAGTTTAGCAGGGATTACATTAGAAATGGTACCCCCATAATTAAATCCTAAATCCGGATATAGGACCATCTTTTCAGCAATTTCCTGCCCCTTTTCGCTAGAGCCGATGATCACTGCCTTCATATTTCCAATATTATGTTTAAGAACAAAGCTTTTTAATCTATTAATGAACCAGTGAGAGACAATAAGGATGAGTATACCAACAGGAAATGAGTACACGATCACATAGCGGGATTGTGGCAGACCATCAAAAATGAAGGTGAATGCAAAGGTTTGAATTGTGGCAAAAACAGCACCTTTCAAAATAGCCTTGATCTCATTCATCCACTTGAGCGGACCTACATATTCCTTATACAAGCCCGAGATCAAGAATGAAAATATCCAGATAACCACTATGAGCCAGAGTACTTCCAGGTAAAGATCGATGTACATGTCCGGATATGCATCAACATCACTAAGATGAATCAACCACCGGAATTTCATCTCGTAAGCAATGACGAATGTCAGTGCAACAGCGAAAATGTCATTAGTAATTTTCAGTACGGTAAAAAAGAAATTAATTTTTTTCTTGTTCATAGGTGTTATGGAATATCAAATATGATTCATCAATTTTCGTAAAAATACACGGAATTTCTAATAGTTTGTCAAATTTCTTGAAAATAGAATCCCTTGACCGAAAATATTGACGTAATACTATAGTACTTTGTTTTTGCAGAGAATTAGAGAAATTAAGGAAAGAGACTATGGATACACATAAGGAAACACAGTGGAAGGTCGCTGACGAAAAAGTACTTGAAAATACAGTACAGCGATGTAAAGAACGAAATATTATTATTCCTACCTATTCGCAGATGATCAATCCGGAAATAGTACCTGAGGGTATCAAAGAGGAGTTGTCTCAGATAGGATTATGGGATCTTCATCCAAGAAATCTTTTCAGGATAACCTGGAAGAATGATCCTGTGGAAAAAGGTGGTGGATTTAATGGAGTGAACTATCTAGAGTTACCTTCGGAGCTTACTGGAGTAAAAGCTAAAATATATATTTTACTTGGAAAATACTTCCCAACGGGTTCACACAAAGTGGGTGCCACCTTTGGGCCGCTTGTCGAGAAACTCACCAGAGGAGCGTTTGATCCCACAAGGCAGAAAGCATTATGGCCTTCAACCGGTAATTACTGCAGAGGAGGTGCGTATGATTCCTATCTGCTTGCTTGTCCATCGATCGCAGTGTTACCAGAAGAAATGTCCAGAGAGCGGTTCGAGTGGTTGGAAAAGGTCGGCACAGAAATATTCCCGACTCCCGGTTGTGAAAGCAATGTAAAAGAAGTATATGACAAAACCAAGCAGTTACAGGAAGAACGCGGTGATGAGATTGTTGTCCTTAATCAATTTAGTGAGTTTGGAAATGCAGTCTGGCACTACGCAGTGACCGGACGCGCCATGGAAGAGGTATTTGAGCAAAATAAATATGAGAGACAAAGGTTCTCAGGTCTGTTCTTGACCCAGGGATCTGCAGGAACCCTTGGCAGTGCTGAATATCTTAGAGAAAAATTTCCCAATGTGAAGGTCTGTGCCGGCGAAGCATTGCAGTGCCCAACCTTGCTTTTAAATGGGTATGGTGGACATCGTATTGAAGGAATCGGCGACAAGCACGTACCATGGATCCATAATCTAAAAAATATGGATATGGTCGCAGATATCGATGATGAAGCTTGTATGCATCTTCTGAGGTTGTTCAATGATGAACTCGGTCATGAATATCTGAGGAATCAGGGTATCGACCAGGAACTCCTGGATGAGCTTTCTCTATTTGGTATTTCGTCGATAGCAAATATCATCGGTGCCATCAAGATGGCGAAATATTATGAGATGAATGAGCATGATGCATTATTTACTGTTGCAACTGATTCAATGGAAATGTATCAGTCCCGTATGAAAGAATTACAAGAAAAATATGGAGACTACACAGCCCTGAATGCTGCAGGAGACTACGAGAGATTTCTGCAGGGTATAACAATTGATTATATGCTTGAACTCAGTTACTGGGATAAAAAACGTATGCACAATCTGAAGTACTTTACATGGATAGAACAGCAGGGAAAGACAGTTGAAGAGCTCAATGTCCAGTGGTATGATGAAGAGTATTGGACAAGTAAAATGCATGCTTATGAGCAGTGGGATGAATTGATTGACGAGTTCAATGAACGAACAGGGCTGAAGAAAAAATATACATAAAATGCAAGTATTGCGAAGTGTAATTGTTCCGATTGATGACGATGCATGGCTGTGCGATGTAGAATTCGATACTCAGATTAGAGATGTAGTAAAAAAGGAGAAAGTTTCTCCGCAAGCAGAACAGCTTATCGAGTATGTCTCGCGCAAAAGAAAGCAGAATCATCATGATGATCAATTTTTTGTACTTCTATCAGCTGCGGTAGATCCACACGTCCATTATGACGATCCCGGTTTCAGTTGGAGGGAGGACTTTTATACAGGAACACTTTCAGCTGCGTTTGGAGGAGTGACAACGGTTATCGATATGCCCTGTACTTCCATACCTCCTGTAATTAATGGAACAAATTTTTCCCATAAGTTAGACGAAGTAAAGAGCAAAGCAGTTATTGATTATGCCTTCTGGGGAGGTGTTTCTGGTATAGAATTTGATACTGTAGATGTGAGAAAAAACATGCAGGAGCTCAAGGAAAAAGGTGTGGTAGGATACAAGACCTACTTGATATCTGGCATGGATGCATTTACCTCCCTGTCACAAGAACAACTTGAGCAGGTGGGATTGATAACCCGTGAATTGGACATGCTGGTCGCAGTACATGCTGAAGATAGAACACTTATTGAAGAAAAGCGCAGCAAATTCATTGATAATGGGCAGAATAGCTTTATGGATTACTGTGCTGCCAGAAGCGTGGAAGCAGAAACCAGGGCGATGCAGACAGTGATCAGAGTTGCCCAAAAAACTGGTGCACATTTTCATATTGTGCATCTGAGTAGTAAACAGGGATTGGAACTCATTAGAGAAGCTCAAAAAAAAGGAGTGAATATTACCACAGAAACCTGTCCTCATTTCCTGGCATTTACTCAAGAAGATTTTGATCAGCTTGGGAGCATACTGAAAACAGCTCCCCCGGTGAGACAAGAAGCAGATAGGGATGCATTATGGGCAGGACTTATAGAAGGTGCTATCAGTTTTGTGACAACTGACCATGCTGGCTGTGACTATCCCAGAGAGAAGAGTACTGGAAACATCTGGGAAGATTATGCGGGAATTCCCGGTTCTGAATTGATGCTTCCATTCGTGATATCAGAAGGATTTCTAGCAGGAAGGATCGATCTGTGCATACTTCAGAAACTCATATCCACGAATGCTGCGCAGCTTTATAAGTTGGACGTCAGCAAAGGAAGTATTACAAAAGACAAAGATGCAGATCTCGTGCTCATTGACGTCATTGCAGACACTCATATTACTGCAAAAGAACTACATTCAAAAGGAAAATATTCGCCTTTTGATCAATGGAAATTTCAGGGAAAAATACGCAGGGTCTACTTACGGGGTAAGTTGATCATAGAAGATAACATATATGTTGGGAGAAAGGGTGAAGGGCAATTTCTCTATCCAAAAAGAATGTAGATAAATTTAAACTAATTGTGCAGAACATTAATCATACAAGCAATGTGGTATCTTTTTTTTGATTATTATCCTTTTGAAAAAGTATTGTAACTGTTAACCCTTGCAGTTATACACATATGGATTCAAAACGAATACTCTGGATTGCACTGATCATTTCGATCATGCTTCATTTATTGGTTCTTGTTGTGTTCCCCTACAAATCAACTATCCAGCTCGAACTATTTCCTGCCCAGGCAGAAGAGGAACAGGAGAAACGATTGGTTTTTGAAATTATCGAGACCCCCGATGTGGCTGAAGAGGAGCACGATAAAGAGACAGATATCGCTTCTGATAAAATTCTCACTGCAGCAGATGATGTAGAAAGGATTATAACAGATGAGGTTTTGCCATTCAATGAGGGCGACTCTGACATCAAAGACTTTCAGGAAATTGTTGAGGTGAATATTCCTCCTGCACTACAAATACAGGAACAAGAAACGAATAGTATTCAGGATGAGGATCTTCAGGAAGAGGATGATGAGAAAGTGAATCCTTCACGTGATCCATTGTCTGTTCAGAAAGAAGCGATTCCCCCTCAGCTTCAGGAGAAAAAGGTAAAGCCAACCTATGATAACATGATGAGTGAGGTTGAAAAGGCCGGAGGGATTAGTTTAAATACATACAACTGGGATTTTACACCATACATGCTGTATTTAAAAAAGAAGATCCAGAGTAATCTTCATCCCCCACCAGGATTTACCTATCTTGGATTGATTCATGGTGATGTTCTTGTTCGATTTGAAATTCTCACGAATGGAAAATTAAACAGTCTTGAGGTGCTTCACTCAGACGCCCATGCATCTCTTGTGGGTGTCAGTACCGGGTCAATAGAAATTTCAGCACCATTTAAGGCATTACCCCCGGATTTCCCGGAAGATCGTTTGATTGTCACGTCACTATTTTCATATATTGTAGAAAAAAAATAATAAAGGAGTTATATGTTTATAGATATCTGGATGTTTCTAAGCAAGGGGGGAGTGCTGATGATCCCCTTGTTTATTTGCAGTATTCTGTCGCTTGCTGTGATCATAGAGAAACTCATCAATCTACGCACAAGGAGGGTATTGTCGCCGGAGATATTGAATGTAGTAAAAAAATACACTTCCGAAGGGGATATCAAGCTTGTGAAGTCAGTATGTAGGGAAAACAAGAGTTTACTCGCCAGAGTTATATTGATCGTTCTTGACCACAGGAGCATGCCGTATCAGAGGATGAAGGAGGAAATAGAGAATAATATTCGCCAGGAGATCAGATCGCTTGAAAAATATCTCGGGGTTTTGGAGACAATTGCAGCAGTTGCTCCTATACTTGGTCTGCTGGGAACGGTGCTTGGAATGATTAAGGTGTTCAGTGTTATAACCACAGAAGGCGTGGGAAGCGCAGCATCACTTTCCGGAGGTATCTCCGAAGCTCTCCTTACCACTGCTTTTGGTCTTTCTGTAGCTATTCCTGCGTTAATATGTTACAATTATTTTTCTAGGAAGTCTGAAGATATGATCCTCGATATTGAGGATGTCACCAATACACTTATTACTAAATTGAAGGCACCGGAGGATAGAGAAGATGAAGCTGCTTAGGAAGAAAAGGCGACGGGTTGTCATTAACATAACCTCACTCATCGATGTGGTATTACTTCTTCTTATCTTTTTCATGATCTCTACAAATTTTATCGAACAACCGGGTATGGAGCTTGAACTGCCCGATGCAGAGAGTGCAACTTCTTCTCAAAGTGCAGAATTGGAAGTCATTGTTCAGGAAGATGAAACCCTCTATCTTAATGGAGAAATAATAACCCTGGATGAATTAGATGCTGCATTCAAGAACATGACAAGGGACGCAGAGCAGTACAGTCTATTGCTCAGGGCTGATAAAAAAGCCTCACATGGGATTGTGGTCGAGGTAATGGATGTGGCTCGAATGAATGGTCTTCAGAAAATTGTCATTGCTTCAATTAAAACATTGAAATCTAACTGAGATGCGGTAAAATGTTGACATGAATATAGTAAAATACTCTTTTGCTAATCAGAATAAGGAATTTGCCTGATGGAAGAAAAAAATATTCGTATCAAAAATGCACATATTTGTCAGTTCATTAATGGATCATTTGTTCCAATTTTCGGAGACATTATCATTCGTGATGAACAGATATATGATATTGAATCACGGTCTTTCAAAGAGTACCTGAAACAATCGATCAAGAAAAGAGAATCAGAAGAGAAGAACAACACGGAATATGATGCCTGGGGAAGGCTTGTGCTTCCTCCTTTAACTAACTTTCATGAGCATATTTATTCTCGTTTAAGTAAAGGATTGCCTGTAACGGGGAGTATGACGGATTTTAATAAAATCCTTGAGAATCTCTGGTGGAAACTTGATAGAACTCTCACCCTGGATGCGATTGAAATGAGTACGGAACTTGCAGCTATAGAAGCAATTAAGAATGGTGTAAGCACTGTTTTTGATCATAATTCATCCCCTTCATCGATCGATGAAAGCGAGGAGATCATCAAGCAGGTCCTCAAAGCCAGAGAGATCAATGGGGTACTGTCCTATGAAGTCTCTGACAGAAATGGTATTGAAAATATGAGGAAGGCAGTTGATGAAAACGTATCATTTCTGAGATATAGAACAAGTTCAGATTTCAAAGGACAGTTTGGACTTCATGCCCTTTTTACTCTTTCGGATGATTCACTTGCATATATTAGAACTGAGACAGAGAACCTTGAATGCGGGTATCATATTCACGCTGCAGAAGCCGAATACGATACGACTTTTTCACGAGAGAGGTATGGGCTGACCATTGTAGAGCGTCTTGAAAAGTTTGGCTTGCTGAATCCGCTGACCTTCCTTGCTCACGGGAATCATCTTATAGAAAAAGATTTCGATATACTATCACAATACAAGAGTTGCCTGATACATAATCCAGATTCCAATTTCAATAATGCAGTTGGCACATTGAATATCACTAAGGTACCGAAATCAATTCCCGTCTTGTTAGGAACTGATGGCATGCATTGCAATATGCTCAAGACCATCAAAATGGCTTTCCTGACACTTCGACATATCAATCAAAGCAGTGATATCGGGTTTGAGATAATAGCAAGGATTCTAGCCAACAGTTTTACAGTGCACTCTCGTTTCTTTAACTATACGCCTACATTACAAAAAGGTGATGAAGCTGATTGTATTGTTGTTGATTATGTGCCATACACCCCGATCAATGCTGAAAACTTTCTCGGGCACTTCCTTTATGGGGTCACAGAAACCACAGTAAGAACATTTTTAAGAAGGGGGCATTTCCTGATGAAAGATTATGTGGTTGACCCTGAGGAGGAAATCTATCAAAAAGCATACAACATTGGACAGGAAATCAGAGAAAGATTCGAATTTTTGCAATCAAATGAAGAATAAATTTACTATTGTTGGAAAGAACCTCGCACGGACTGATGCCTACGAGAAGGTAACTGGAAGAGCACAGTACGCTGCAGATATCACATTCCCAAATATGCTTCTTTCTGGACAAAAACGTGTTCCAGTTGCTCATGGAAAAATTCTTGCAATCCATCCAGAAGAAGCTGAAAAGATGGAAGGAATTGAAGCGATTATTACGTATAAAGATATTCCCGGAAAGAATATCACCGGAGTAGTTAAGAAGGACCAACCGATATTCGTCTTTGACAAGATACACTGCCCTGCAGAGATTGTAGCCATGGTAGTGGGGAGTAATAAAAAGTCAATCGAAAAAGCACTTACAAAGATTGAGATCGAATATGAGGAAGAACCGATCCTTTCAGATTACAGGAGAGCATTAGATCCTGATGCCCCATTGATTCATCCGGAGAGTGGTTCCAATCTTGTGGTTCATTATCCTCTCAGAAAAGGAAACGTTGACAAGGGATTTAAGGATTCTGAAATAGTCATTGAGAGAACATATACTACACCAGCCATCGAGCATGCGTATATAGAACCGGAGTGTGTGGTTGCAGTGCCTGATTTCAGGAAGGACATATATAAAGTATATGGCTCAATCCAAAATCCTTTCACATGCCGTAGAATCGTCGCCGAGGTGATGGGATTGCCGCTCACTCACATTCATGTCATTCAGAACGAGCTTGGTGGTTCTTTTGGCGGAAAAGATGACACTATGGATTTTCTTGCTGCACGAGCATGTGTTGCAGCCAGGAAAGTCGGACAACCCGTGAAGATTCTTCTTACTCGTGAAGAGTCGATCATTGAAAGCTACAAGCGCCATCCTTACACGATGCATTACAAAGTAGGTATTACAAAGCAGGGACAGCTCAAAGCAATGAAGATCGATATTCTCGCTGATGCTGGTGCGTATGCTTCGATGAGTCCATTTGTAACGTGGCGGTCGGTAGTACAGGCAACGGGACCCTACGAAGTCGAGCATGTACAAACGGACGTGAGAGCAGTTTATTCGAATAATCCTTATACTGGAGCAATGCGTGGATTTGGCTCCCCTCAGATCATCTTTGCGCAGGAATCTCTTATGGATGAACTTGCCCAAATGTGCGGAATTACCCCGCTGGATATTAGAAAAATTAATGGATATAAACAGAATTCAACTACAGCCAGTGGACAGGTTTTAAATCAGCATGCGGTAAGTCTGCACAAAGTGATTGATAAAGCGGTTAAAGAATCCGGATTTCACAAAAAATATAAAAAAAGACAGTCAGTTTCTTTAGACAAATCCGAACATATGTATCTCAATGATGGTGAATTCATTGATGGCGATACAGTCAAAACTGGCATCGGTATTGCTTGCAGCTTTCGTGGTTGCTCACTCGGAGCAGAAGGAATTGATGCAACAGGAGCGCTTATAAGCGTACAAAATGATGGGAGCGTATATCTCATTTCAGGACTAGCTGAGAATGGGCAGGGACTCCGTATGACCTTCTCGATGGTCGCAGCAGAAGTGCTTGGCATCGATCCTGATGATATTTACTATCTTGAGCAGGACACAAGCAGGATCTCTGATGGAGGACCAACTGTCGCCTCTCGTTCAACCCTGGTAGGAGGAGAAGCTGTCAAAGATGCTGCTGAAAAAGTACGCAGCAGAATAGAATCTGTGTTAATATCATTATGGGATTTAAAGAGGAATTCTCGGTTTCAATTTTCTGAGGGATTCATCCGAACTGCTGATTCAAAGAAGAGGATTACTTTCGCTGAAGCCTGCAAAGAGGCATATCTGAAAGGAGTGAATCTTAGCGCATATGGATGGTTCAAGGGACCAGATGTTGATTGGGATGAAGAGATTGGGCAAGGTCCGGCATATTTTACATACGTATATGGGTGTCAGGTTGCTGATGTTGAAGTAGATGTCGCCAGCGGAAAAATATTTGTCAAACAGGTTACCGCGGTTCATGATGCAGGACGTATCATCAATCCATTAGGAGCAACAGGACAGGTCTACGGAGGTGTAACACAGGGTGCGGGATATGGAACAATAGAGGAAGTACTGGTGAAAAATGCAGTAATTGAAAACAATAATCTTGATGAATATCTCATACCGACCAGTATGGATATTGGAGAGATTAAGGCATTTTTTGTTGAAAATCCAGACAAATTTGGACCCTGGGGTGGTAAAAGTCTTGGTGAACCGACCTTGGAGATCACTGCAGCTGCAGTGAGCAATGCGGTAGCCAATGCCCTTGGCAGAAGATTCTATCATCTCCCCTTAGACCTTGAGCAGATTAAGACTGGGAAAACACTTCATAAGATCAGAGGGGGTATGTGATGGACTTTGTCGCATGTGATACCCTGCATGAAATACTAGAATTTTTATCCAAACATAATAAACAATGTAAGATCCTCTCTGGTGGTACAGATCTGTTAATTGCTCTTAGAAATAATGACCAATCACTCGCACATGTTAAATATATCGTTTCATTGAATAAGATTCCTTCATTACGAGAGATCAAAGTCTCCGAAACTGAATGTAAAATCGGTGGAGCCAAAACATTCAAAACGATTTTATCGAACCAAACTATGAAACACTATTACCCAATTCTTGTTGATGCTGTGTCGCAAATTGGATCACCACAGATCAGAAATGTCGCCACTATCGGCGGGAATATCTGTAATCTTGCTGCATGTGCAGACAGTATTGCACCACTTCTGATGTATGATGCGAAGGTTAAAATTCAATCAAAAGATAGTGAACGTGTTGTGCCGTTGGAAGATATACTCATCAAACCCTATACTGTTGATATTCAATCTGATGAAATTTTATCAGAGATTCTTTTACCTATACCAGAGAACACCGGTAGATCTTGTTTTTACAAACTTGGAAGAAGGAGAGGGGTTTCAATTAGCCGGCTGAGTTATGCTATCCATATGCAGATTGAGGATGAAGTAGTACTAGATTTCCGTATAGCTCTCGGTTCTCTTTTTCCAATCCCAAGAAGATTACAGTCAATAGAAGATGAAGCCATCGGTTTGCAAGAAAATCCTCAATTGTGGAGGGATGTTAGCAGAAAGGTTGCCCGACAGATTGTCGATGAAACCGGCGTGCGATGGTCAACCCACTATAAAATTCCTACTATTCAGCAGCTTTTGTATACAAGTCTAACTGAGTTGACGTAACCAGTATTCACACTACATTATTTTTAATAATTATCAAGGAGATTACATGAATTTCTCGAAGAAACTTAGAAATAGTATCTCAATTTTATTCACGATATTCATTGTTTCAGCAATTGGCTGTACCTCTAAAAGTAATTCACTTATAGAAGTCACAAGTACTAATTTCGGAGAGGTTATACAGAACGATCTTTCAATTATCGTTTTTGTTCCTGCAAACTGTGAAAACTGCAAGGATGTGATCGCTTCTTTTGCGGTTATGAAAAAAGAGATGCCTGATCTTGTCGTGGGAAAAATGGATGCACAAAAAAACGAACAATTTCTTAATGAAATCAGATTCCGGGTGGAAGAAGGCAAACCCACGATTGTATTTTTCAGTAGTGGAGATGTGCAGGATGCAATGATCGGGTATCAAACGACTCAGGAATTAAGAGAGCTCGTTACAGGAGTGCAAGAACAGCTCCAATTGTGGAAAGATGTAGAGGATGGTAACATATCATTTATGGATGCCTTTGATTTTACTTTAAATGATTTACAAGGCAACGAAATAACGCTGAGTAAGATCAACGGTTTGATCGTGTTGGATTTCTGGGCGACCTGGTGTCCACCCTGCAAGGCAGAAATCCCATATCTCGTTGAGTTCTACCAGGCATACAAAAATCGGGGATTGAAAGTCCTTGGAGTAACGGCCGAAAAGCCAGATTTAGTGAGTTCTTTTATTACAAATTTCGCTGCTCAGGGTACAGATATCACCTATCCTATACTCATAGATAAAGATAGAGAAATTTCAAAGATGTTTGGGATTCGGAGTATTCCCACCACATTTTTTATAGCCCCAGATGGAAAACTTCTGAAAAAGGAAGTTGGCTTTACAGAGGAGTATGTTCCTGATTTCAGAAAAATAATTGAAGATAATCTTCCACGTTAACGATCACATAAGGAGACATCATGAAAAATTATATGTACAAGACCATTATATTGATCCTTTTTAGCTTAATAATTTGCAACTTTGTGTATGCGGAGGAAACAGTCAAAGAAGAAATCCTGTGGTATGAATTTGAAGAGGGGATTCAGCAGGCAAAAGCTGATGAAAAAGATATCATTATCGATTTTTTTACAGACTGGTGTCATTGGTGTCATGAGATGGATAAGACAACCTTTGCAGATTCCTCGGTAATATCATATATGAATGAAAATTTTGTCTCAATTCGTGTCAATGCAGAAAAAACATCTGAATTTGTCACTTTCAAAGGCTCAACCCTGAACCTCAAGCAACTCACCTCTGCCTTTGGAATAAAGGGATTTCCATCTTATGCCTTTATGACACAGAATGCAGAGATGATTACTGTTGTTCCTGGATATCTCGAAACGCAACTTTTTCTGAATATTCTTAAATACATTGATCAAGCATGTTATGAACGACAGATCTCATTTGATGAGTTTATGGAAAAGAAAGGGGATTGCAAGGATTAGTCGAGTCATTTTAGGTAATAATAGGGTTGTATCTGATACATCTCCATTGTTGTCTGTATATTTAAATAAATCTGAGAAGTGAGAGTTCAGCGGACAATATGAGAGCAAATATATTACTTTTCATAGCTGCAGCGATCTGGGGATTTGGGTTTGTGGCACAAAGGGCTGGAATGGATTATGTGGGTCCGTTTACCTTCAATGCAATCCGTTTTGCCCTGGGAGCATTAACACTTCTTCCGTTACTTTCGATACGAACTAAACTGATTCACAGATCAGTTTGTGAAAAGGATAGAAGAAATCCTCTTATAGGTGGAATAGTTGCGGGACTTGCACTTTTCGCAGCTAGCTCTTTACAACAGAACGGAATCGTCTTTACCACAGCAGGTAAAGCTGGGTTTATTACAGGATTGTATGTGATTATTGTTCCACTACTGGGATTGACCTGGAGACAGCGCACGCATCCGAGCACATGGATTGGTGCAGTGCTAGCAGTTATTGGGCTATATCTTATATCCATACATCAGGATATGCACGTATTAATAGGAGATTTATTAGTGCTTGGAGGTGCTTTCTTCTGGGCTGTCCATGTCCATGTGATCGGTTGGTTCACTGGTAAGATTCATCCTATTCGGCTTGCGTTAATTCAATTCTCAGTTGCAGCGTTTTTAAGTTTATGCTGTGCAGTTCTATTTGAAACAATATACTTTCATAATATTATTGAGGCATGGCAATCCATAATATTTGCAGGAGTATTCTCAGTGGGGGTTGCCTTCACACTTCAGGTCATTGCACAGCAGGAAGCGCATTCATCGCATGCTGCACTTATCCTGAGTCTGGAAGCGGTTTTTGCGGTCATAGGGGGATGGATATTTCTCAATGAAGGTCTCTCTCTTCGAGGTATCATCGGGTGCACATTAATGTTGACAGGCATGCTGCTATCTCGCAGCAAAAAAGAAATTTCGGAAGAAAACACAATCATTCCATAAGCGAGGTGTCATGGAATTTCTTTATACGTTAAAACTCAATCCGCGTTTGCACGGAAATAACTCCTGGGCTGAACAAGATGAGCAGATCGTACGGGAGCATTTTCAAAAATTGAAGGATCTCACAGAACAGGGGATCGTAATTCTTGCGGGTAGAACTACGAGAGAAGATTCCACAGATTTTGGCATCGTGATACTTGAAACGCAGAGTCAGGAGGATGCGAAACAGATTATGGAAGAGGATCCTGCAGTTGTGCATGGCATTATGACTGCAGAGTTGTTTCCCTTTGGAGTTGCACTTTTAAAAGATACAACATAGAAAATCTATTGACGTACTTTAACTTATGCAAAAAGGATGTAGGTATGAAAAGAAAAATAAATAAGGTGTGTAAACTCTTTTGTATGTTTAGTTTAGGAATTATACTTATGGCAGCACAACAAAATACTGTGGAACAAGAAACAGTAAAAGTCTATTTTACTAAGGATATTTCCAATGAGGGTCTGGCTAGGATCTATGAATACATCAATGACGAAGTTCATGGAAACATCGCAATAAAAGTGCATTTTGGTGAAGAGGGTAATAAGAATTTCATCAAACCAGGTATAATGCGAAGACTGGTGGAGATGACCGATGCAACCTTTATAGAAACAAATGTTCTGTATGTGAGTAAACGCAGATATACAGATAGTCATATACAGCTAGCAAAAAAGCATGGATTTGGCTTTGCACCGATCGACATTGTCGATGTAAAAGGTACAAAGATTATTCCTGTTGATCTGAAGCATTTCAAAGAAGTGAAGGCAGCAGCTGGGCTGGATGATTACGAATCCATTATAGTGTTATCCCATTATAAAGGTCATGCAGTAGCAGGTTTTGGCGGTGCTATCAAGAATGTATCCATGGGACTGGCAGCGATTCCTGGTAAAATGGCTCTCCATGCATCGACAGTACCTACTACGAAACCCAATAAATGCATCTCCTGCGGTGTTTGTGTGGATAACTGTCCTGCTGGAGCAATCACTATTAATCCGCTCAGGATCGATTCAGAAAAATGTATTGGATGCGCAGATTGTATCGGGATATGTCCGGTGCAAGCCTTTGGAGTTCCATGGTCAAGTACTGCGCAACCGGTTTTTCAGGAGCGTCTTTGCGAGTATGCAAAAGGTATGCAGGACTCTTTGAATATGGTGTATATTAATGTCATTGCAAATATTTCTAAACTTTGCGATTGTGCCTCATGGGCACCTGCTCCTTTTATGGATGACATCGGTATAATCGCATCCAAAGATATGCTGGCAATAGATAAAGCATCTCTCGATCTTGTGAACAAGCATCATGGTGCTGATGATACCTTTGCACAAGAGAGTGGAACGAGTGGTAATACACAGATCGAATATGGTTATTCTATTGGACTGGGAAATAAACACTACATTCTGATAGATATCGATGAGGAGAGCGATGAATAATGTCTTTACTCACAGATAAAGAAAGAATCGAACTATTTCCTATATTTAAAACCTGCACCTATCTGAATACTGCTTCCACCGGCGTCATTCCTGAAACTGCGATTGCAGAACAAGACCGCTTCATGAATTTCTATCGAGGTGAGACACTTCAGACGCAGCCCGAATCCTTTGAGATCATCATAAAGATCAGGCAGAAAGTTGCCACATTATTAGGAGCAGAACCTGATGAAATAGCCCTAGTCAACAATACTTCATTAGGAATAAATATAGCTGGATGGGGAATGGATTTAAAAGAAGGCGATGTTATTGCACTCCCTCCCGGAGAATTCCCCGCAAATGTCTATCCCTGGAAAGGAATGGAGCAAAGAGGTGCAAAAATCTTCATTGCAAAACAGGATGGAGAAGAATTTCTCGACGTGGAGAACCTGCAAGTGCTTGCTCCTTCATGGATCCGTTTTTATGATGGATATCGGATTGACCTGCAAGAATGCTCAAAAATTGTAAAAAAACATAATGCATTTTTATCAGTGGATGGTATTCAGGGAGCCGGAGTGATGTATCCAGATCTAAAAAATTCTGGAGTCGATACGTTCTCTGCAGGTGCTCAGAAGTGGTTACTATCACCAACCGGAACGGGAATACTCTATGTGCGCAAGAAAGCACCTATTCGATCAATTTTCCAGGGCTGGCTGAATCGATTCCTCGACACACTGGATTTTACTAATGTTCGTCAATATGATATCAAAGAACCCAAAGATGCCACTCGCTTTGAGATTGGAAGCTACCCCTACCAAGCCCTTTTTGCAATGCACGCATCGGTCTCTTTTCTCGCTGATATAGGAATTTTTAACATTCAGGAGTATACACTCGGACTAGCTCAGATGTTCGTGGACAAATGTGAAGCACTTGGCTTGAAGGTTATAAGTGCAGGTGGCAAAAGACGTTCCCCTATTGTGGCTGTCCATGTTCACAAAGCAGCAACGGTGCATCAAATATTGCAGGAGAAGAAAATTCTTTGCTCATGCCGTGAAGGAAATCTTAGATTTTCTTTTCATATCTATAATAATGAAAAAGATATTGAAAAAACTATAGACATCATTAAAACTGTAATCAAATAAAAAAGGAGTACTATGAAAGTTGTCGCATTCAACGGAAGCCCACACAAAGAGGGAAATACTTATACGTTACTTAAAATTACTTGTGAAGCAATAGAAGCTGAAGGAATCCAAACCGAGATAGTCAACATTGGCGGTAAACCAGTGCGCGGTTGTCTTGCCTGCAGGAAATGTTTTGAAAACAAAGATAATAAGTGTATTCAAACTGAAGATAAGATCAATACTTGTATCGAAAAAATTATAGAAGCTGATGGTATGCTGATTGGTTCTCCTACATATTTTTCTGATGTGACGCCTGAGGTGAAAGCACTCATCGATAGAGCTGGTTTTGTGGGTTTTGCGAATAATGGATTATTTAAAAGAAAGCTTGGTGCTGCAGTAGTCGCAGTTCGTCGAGCTGGTGCGATCCATGTGTTTGATTCAATCAATCACTTCTTTTTGATATCTCAGATGATCGTTCCTGGTTCAAGTTATTGGAATCTTGGTGTATCAGGAAGTACGGGAACTGTTTTCGGTGATGAAGAAGGCAAGAGAACCATGCAGAATCTGGGCAAGAATATAGCTTGGCTTTTGAGGAAGATCAAATAAGCCACAAATATAAATCTGGTACGAGGAATACTGACAGTAATAGGAATAATTTCTTTTAAAGGGAATTGTTATTAAAACTACTAAAAACAATAACATTTTATTCACACTCACTTAATCCTCAGATGATAAAGTATAAACTATCGTAACTTCCTATATCAAAAAACTTTATGTGCCTTCCTAGACACAGTTAAGTTAACACTCCCGAATTTTATAGAAAAACATGTATACCCTTAAACTAGGGAAATTTTAGTACTAAAAAAATAGCAATTAAGATCGAATCACAGAAACTCCCTCAGTACCTCATTCATGACTAAAAGCTCTTTTTAGATTTCAATGTAGTCCTCGAGGTTGAGGGTCACCATTTTTACAGTGCAAGTAATTTGTATGTGAAATAAGATTGGGCGGTATCGATACCGCCCAAATATTTTAACAAAGATGAGACTATTATTTTAATCCGATCTCTTTTGCTACTCCATCTCCATATGCTTCATCTGCTTTATAGAAATGAACGAGCATTTTTTCCTGAATTTCCTTGGGTACTTTTTTCAAACTTCCTGCTATGTTCTTGAAAAGTAATTGCTTTTGATCATCAGACATAAGACGGAATAGATTGCCTGGTTGTACATAGTCAATATCAACTCCACGTTTCTGATCATAGCGGTCAGCATATCCCGATATCTTCAAAGGCGGTTCATCGTAAACATGATTTTCTACAGGTCCACCAAAACTGTTAGGTTCATAGTTAGGTGCATTTCCACCATTATCATCAAATCTCATAGAACCGTCTCGCTGATAGGTATTGGAGACCTTCGTTCCTTTGGGAGCATTAACCGGAAGGCGTTCATAATTTACACCCAGTCGATAGCGGTGTGCATCAGCATATGAAAATATTCGTGCTTGCAGCATCTTGTCCGGCGAGAATGATATTCCGGGAACAACGTTGGATGGTGCAAATGCAGCCTGTTCGATCTCAGCAAAATAGTTAACAGGATTTCTGTTCAGTTCAAGAACACCTACTTCGATCAGTGGATAATCACCCTGTGGCCAGACCTTTGTAAGATCAAAGGAGTTGAATCTATAGTTTTCAGCATCTGTCTCGGGCATGATCTGCACGTACATCGTCCAGCGCGGATATTCTTTTTTCTCAATTGCCTTAAAGAGTTGTGTTGTATGATAATCAGGGTCTTCTCCGGCAAGACGTGTGCCTTCTTCCTGGGTAAAATTCTTGATGCCTTGTTGTGTTTTGAAATGGAACTTGACCCAGTATCTTTCGTTCTGAGTATTAATGAAACTAAAGGTATGGCAGCCGTAACCGTTCATGTAAGGTATACCTGCAGGAATACCTCGGTCGGAGAACAGCACGGTCACCTGATGGAGCGATTCTGGCACTTGTGACCAGAAATCCCACTGCATCATATCGTTCTTAGCATTGGTTTGAGGATCTCGTTTTTGAGTATGAATGAAATCTGGAAACTTGATAGCATCCCTGATGAAGAATACCGGGGTATTGTTGCCTACCAGATCCCAATTACCTTCTTCAGTATAGAACTTCAGAGCAAAACCGCGTACATCACGCACAGTGTCTGCAGAACCTTTCTCACCTGCAACGGTTGAGAAACGTCCTACCATTTCAGTTTTTTTCCCAATCTCTGAGAAAATCTTAGCTTTTGTGTATTTGGTAATATCATGGGTTACAGTAAATGTACCGTAGGCACCAGCTGCTTTCGCATGCACTACTCGTTCGGGTATACGTTCTCTGTTGAAATGAGCTAGCTTCTCGACAAGGTAATGGTCTTGAAGCAATGTTGGACCACGTTCTCCTGCAGTTAAGGAGTTCTGATTGTCAGGAACTGGTATTCCAGCTGCAGTGGTAAGAGTTTTTCTTTTCTTTTTCTTTTTTTCTTCTTTCATTTTTCTTCCTTTCTTTCTGATCTGTAAAATTTTTGATTTCTATTGATTTAAGATTTTTTGAATGGCTTTTATTTATTTTGAATGTTGGAATGGTTACAACATGAACAGTTACACCGAATAAAATCGCGAAAAGAAACAATTTCATCCAGAGCATTGATACAACAAAAAATGCAGTAAAACAAATAGTAAGCCATAGTACGAAAAGGGTGAGTAATTTATGTTTCATAGTGATACCCTTTCTTTCAAGATAATTTCTAATGTAGAAACCAAACCAGCGATTGTTTAAGAGTTGTGTATAAAAGCGTTCCGAGCTTCTCGCAAAGCAGAACGCAGCAAGTAGAAGCAACGGGGTTGTGGGAAGCAGAGGGAGAAAGATTCCAATAATGCCTAATGAAGCAGATATTATACTACAAAGCAGTAAAAATGGTTTGTATATATATAATGGCTTTCTAATTTTATTTTGCATAAATATTTTAATTACTAATTTAATATAAAATACTTAAATATGGTTGTCAATAAACAAATTTCTCGTTAGGTACTACCCAAAATAGAATAATTATATTTGTAAGCTATTCAGTGATGCTTTAGCTATCCTGTAAATTAGATATGATAAAATCCAATCGACGAACATGGCAAATTATAAATTTAGACAGAAAAGTTACTCACTGCGCTTGTTTTAAGTTAGTTTTTAGTGATCGGGGTTCATATGGAAAATGCCCAAGTTGAAATAGAGATGAGGAGCAAATCACAGCAAATCCTTCAGCACCTCATTCATCACCACGAAATCTTTGTAGATCTCTATGTAGTCTTGGAGGTTAAAGTTCACCAAATGTGAAAAGCCGCCACATGTGTGACGACTCTTTTTTTCAGATGCAATATTAGATGGAATCAACTAATTTATCTTTGAGACGGTTTTTAGTTCAGTATTATAATAATAACCCCATTCACCCATAGCTGCTAATGCCTGAGCAGGATCGTTATATAAGGGTAAAAGATTCATGTCGGTAGGATCGTGGAGTGCTTCTCCAATCATGTTTCTAAGTAAAATGGGATAATAGGTTTCATCATTGAGCCAATCCACTTCCCACCAGGTAACTGACTCGAAGAAATGATCCAAGACAGCACGGTATGCTCTTTTAGCCTGCTCTCGAGCATTTTCACTTCCACCTACAGTGTAGAGCTCATGCAGTGCCATTGCACAGAAGTATTGATATTCACCGGTTGGGCTTTTTGCCAAGATGGTTGCCCACAAATAGAATTTAGATTTTGCAGAGGGGCATTCATCATCGAGATCCCACACATTCTCCATATATACATTCGCATCTGCATAAGGATTTTCAGGATCTTTCAGAATGTCAGTGTTAGGATAAATTCCTTCATCTGCTCCATATAATGTAAGTTCATAATCGGTCGGCAGTTCAATAATATCTACAATTGTGCCATTTTTACGATCACAAGCGGTAACGAGCACCAACAGTATTAATATACTAGAAAAGACTGCTATTCTTTTTATTCTCATTGTTTTCTCCTGTAAAATTTTATATCTCATATATTATCCTAAAAATCTATCTTGAAATATACACCTGTTTGAAATTCATAATCATTCATTTCATCAGCGTTTTCATTCCCTGGAGAATTTTCATCAAGCGTTCTGAATATTGTTTTAAATCCTAATCGGCTTGAGAATTCTTCGCTCAGGAAATTATCGATCAGCACTGAATAGTCAAACATGAATTGATAGGGGAACGTTATATTGAATTGACGATACCAATCATATGGTCCCCAGGCGTTTTTCTTAGCATAACCAGAGATGATATGCTTTTTATTGATCACTAATTTACCATCAAATGAAAGATATTTTGGAGATATTCTTTCTGGATTTCCTGTTGACTGTTGCCTACCTGCTTCAATATTAGCAATGATCTTGAGAGTTCTACTGGGATTCATAATGAATCTTCCTTTTACTAACCATAAATTTTCTGCTGGAAGTCCACTTGAGAATGGGACATTTGTTTTTCCTTGCTGATAATAGAATAGATATGCGTCTGTTGCAGTTTCATACTTAGTATAATTTCCACCAATGCTGAATGCAAACCCGGCATCCTCTCGGTAATCACTATCCCATGCATAGAAATAACTTGCAGGAGTAGGATCATAGGTCAGGAAGAACTCACCTGAGGTAGCTTCTCTATTATCCAGAACTGCAAATGGTTCACTATCGCTGTTTCGCGGAGAAAGACCAGGGTAGAAATCGATGCCATTAGTGTATGGTTCTATACTGGGATTTGGACCAATGAGATTTTGTCTATACAAGAACCTTGGTAAAAGCCAGAAATTTCCTACTGGTAGCAAAATACCACCCTCATAGACAATTTTATTACCAAGGGATGAATAAGGCATTGTCGTGTTGAATTCTCTCAACGGATTGCCACCATTTGCAACTAATCCGGTATATGTGAAGGAGGCATCGATCAACGTACCACCAAATGCATTAAAGGTAATTTTGGTTTTGATTCCTTGCGTGTCTTCGAATTTGATCTTATCTTTATAAATCGTCGTATCATCATCTACATAGTAGAATTTTTCATCTAACCTTTCACTGCCAGAAAAAAGGTAGCCGATTTCAAGTTTGGTTCTTGGTATAATATCAGTTTCCATACAGAGCGTAGTCTGTCGAGTTGCCCGCGATGTGGCTTCTGTCGCAGTTGCTGAAGCATTTGCCCTCACAAAATCTTCTGCGTGGATAAAGGAATATTTGAAATTATTATTACCAAAATCATATTTAATCATGGCTTTGGGATTTGCGCCCCAATAGACTTCTGGACCAGCAACGACAGTAAGTCCGGGCATGAATTTTTTTCCAATGAATTCGAATCCGTATGGTGCTTTTGCATTCCAGATGTCCATTCCTTCCATATCTGTTGCTTCGTACATCAGTCCATAGAAATCACCTTCATAACCCCAATGGAATCGTGGCACATGATAGAACATCGAGAGGTCAAAACTCTCTGTGCTGTAATTAGCATCAAAGCTATAGATCTCGATTCGCTCATTATCTTTAATTTCTTTAGTCGTATTAACTTCAAGCCCATCATCATTTAATTCAGTAATAACTGAAGTATAATATTCGCCTCTTTTTCCATAATACTGCTCGAGTTTCTTATCGACAACATTGCCCAAGATATTTAAGGTAAAATTTCCCCAGATCTTATTGGTAGGTTGGAATTCGAAATCAAGGAACAACATCTCACCGTCAGAGAAATCAAGACCATTTTTTCCATTTTTTTCGATATCACGAGATTTACCATTAAAAACCAGATCACCTTCGAGACTTCCACCGCTTAAACGAATTGCGTCATTCTTCTTTTTTTCTTCCTGCAACAATCTCATGTCTCCAGTAAGACCAATTACTCGCATATTGATATTATCGATGTAGTCGTTCATAGCGTTTTTATCTAATTGATATGGATCAATACTCCAAATATCTGAGAGTACATCGTATGCTGCTCTGGGTCTTGCAGTATACACTCCATCATCATTCGGATCACCAAGTGCGCAGATGCCGTACCATTCTTCGTTCATGTTATTGCGACCTTCTACAAAGTCAAATGAATAACCGCCATTGCTCCACGATGCATGTTTGTCGTGTATATATAGATTTTCTACTTGAAGGTATTTCCACCATTCATCACGCCATTCGAAGATACATCCACCAATAACATTTCCTTCCTCTCCTTTTCCATAACTTTTGTTATATATTTCCTGCCAATTACCTTTGACTATCTCGGCTTGTGCTATTTGATCTTCTTGATTGGTAAGGACATTGAAAGCGTCACTGCCGAACTCTGTAAGCATTACTGGAAGATCAAGCTCTCTATCAACTCTTTCCCACATATTGGTAAAACTAATACCTCGGTAGACATTCACTCCGAGAATATCAAGATCGGTACAATACTCAACAATCAGATCAAGATATTGGATATCACCATTGACGATCGCAAATGGATGGTTAGGATCAACCTTCTTTCCTTCACGAATAATCTCGTTGAATAAGCTATACAATGATCTTGCTTTTTCCTTATGTTGTTCGCCAACTGGAAGATTTTCAATCTCAAAACTCGACCATTCAAGTCCGTAGTTACTCTCGTTACCAAGTGCAAACATCAACACCCCGGATGTGTTCTTATAAAGCTTGATCAATTCGAGAATGTCATGTTTTAAGGTTTCTCTTGTTAGCTTATCCGAGTAGTTCGTTCTCTCTATCCAGACTCCACCCACATTATACCCATATCTACCCATTAAATGATTCACGATGGTCATGATTCCATGCTTTTCATAAATATAGGTTATCCATTTTGGTGGGATAAGTCCAAAAGATCGAATTGTGTTAATACCAGCCTTCTTCATAAGATTGCATTCGTAATCAAGAATTTTCATGATCTGTTCATCAGTGTTAGCCCATAGATTGTACGCGTAGTTTTCACCTTTGGGTGTATAGCCCCATACGATTCCCTTCACGAAAAAATCCTCACCATTGACCAGTAACTTCCACCCGAAATCATCCTGATACGTAGTGACTCTATCTGGTGTTTCTGCATGGGCCATCGTATAGAAACTTAAGATAAGGATCAGTGTCATAAAGCCGAATAGCTTTTTTGTTTGAACCGAATTCATTTCTTTAACCATAGTCTCTCCATAATAAATATATTAGTTTTTAATGCTATATAGCAATTTATTGGTGAGAAAAAATAGTTGTCAAGAAATTGTTGCTTAAAACTCCCTTATTATTATAATAATAAATATAACATAAGTATAAAAGATTCATTAATATTATAAAGACATTTTATATTGAGATGCTGTCAGTTTCGGTTATTATTAGGTAATAAAATTCCAGGATAGATGCTTATGATCGATTACTGTACTTTTGCGCAGGAATCTCTGACGATCAATTTTGCGGGTAATATTTTGTGTTCATAATCCAGGTCTTTACCGTTGATTGAGTCCAAGAGCATTTTTATTGCTTTATCTGCTAATGAAGTAATTGGTGCAGCACTCGTCGTAAGAGGAGGGAAAACTCTAGAGGCAACTTCAATATCATCAAAGCCAATTATACTTATCTGCTCGGGAATGCTTACATTGTTTTCTAGGAGTCCTTTCATCGCACCTATTGCCATAGAATCGTTTGCACAAATTATAGCAGTTGGCCTTTCTGACAGGGATGCGAAATATTTTCCGCCCTTTTCCCCGGATTCATAGGAATAATCACCCTTAAAAATCAATGTCTTATCTTCGTGTACTCCTTGTTCTGTCAGCGCATTTTTATAACCAAGAAGTCGATCTTTGCATACATCAGAATCCATGAGTCCTGTAATGAAACCAATACGCCTGTGTCCTAACGACCAAAGATAATCTGCAGACTCACGGCAGCTGTTATAATTATCTATTGTGATTGAAGGTATTGATTTATCTGATGCTATATTATCCAGCAATACAATAGGCAGGTATTTTTTCACTTCCTGGATCTTATCTTCAATCCTTGGAAAGCAACAGATAATAACGCCATCAATTTTTTTTTGATTTTTTAATGGATTTAGATCATCAAAATCTGAGAATAATAAAATATTGTATCCCACTTCTTTCACTGCTTCTTCAAGTGCTTTGAATACTTGAGAATAATAGGGGCTGGATATTCCTTGCTTAATACCCTTGTCCAAAAAGAAACCAATGTTATGAGTTATTTTAGGGCTCATTTTTCTGTGACTTACAAATGTCCCTTTTGTGGTAATCTTATGAAGAACACCCTCTTCAACTAATTCCTGTACTGCTTTACGAACAGTCATATAAGAAACATTGAACTTCTCTGCCAAAACTCTTTCTCCATCAAGTTTGCCATCTATAGTCCCATTATCAATGCCCTTTTTGATCTTATCTTTTATATGGATATATTTTGGAATTTTATTACTCATACGATTACCTTTTCATAGTTATTTAGAAAATTAGCATATTCAACTCTATAGCAAAAATGGATTAAGAATTAATGCTTAATAATTTTACCAATATTGCTATACCACAATCGGTTCAACTTTTATTATGTGATTAAATTTCGTCAAGAAAAGAATAATTAATAGTATTAATGATCAAATCTTTGAAACATCTCTTGTTAGTAGCTTTGATGTAATTTATTTGTAAATGAATCACGCTCCATCATTTTTGTTGATTTGGATTTTTATAAAAAATTTGACAAAATAATTAATGCTTTATAGAAATTGCTATATAGCATATAGTGAAAATTGTTGAAAAATTAATTAAATCAATACAAGGGAGACTGGCGATGAGAATAAAGATATTGAGTGCAATAGTAATTATCGCATTTTTGATAATTTTTCTTATTGGATGCGATAGGATAACTGATCCTGACCCGATACCTGATCCAACACCTCAAACTGACTATGAATTAGTCTGGTCAGATGAGTTTGATCAAAGATCAACCACTCTCGATGATAGTAAATGGAATTACGATATTGGCTATGGTGATGAGGGATGGGGTAATGATGAGTGGCAGTTGTACACAGATGATCTGGAAAATATTAAAGTTGATGATGGAAATATGGTGATTTCTGCGGTGTGGGATTCGACATCTTTTCCTGTCCCTGGCAAACGTGATGGATCGATTACCTCTGCCCGGGTGAATACAAAAAACAAATTTTCAATGAAGTATGGGAAAATCCAGGCGCGGATTAAGCCTCCAAAAGGTGCTGGCATGTGGCCTGCTTTCTGGATGCTTGGAAATGATTTTGATGTCGTAGGCTGGCCCTATTGTGGCGAAATAGATATTATGGAAATGAGCCCTTTATATTATAATAATAAAACAACGATGTTTACGTTGCACTGGTGGGATGATATTGATTCTTCATACGCTTCATATGGAACTACAAAACAATTCGATGTTTCATTATCGGATGACTATCATATCTTCGATGTTGAATGGGATCAGCAAAGAATCATTGGTAAGGTTGATGGTATCACATATTTTGTGAAAGTGGTCGAACAAGGAACAATGGACGAGTTTTTTCGAAAGTTTTTTATAATATTAAATGTTGCAGTAGGTGGAACCCTTGGTGGACCGCCAGATGAAACAACTCAATGGCCTCAACATATGTATGTCGATTGGATTAGAGCTTATCAGAAGGTAGAAGAACCAATCGAAACATTTGGCATTTTCACCGACGAAACTCGGGTTGATGATGGACTGGAAATCGGCGTAGATGCAGAAATCTATGTTTGGGAAAATACACTTACTACAGGTACGATCCCACCCTATGAAGGGAATAATGTGATATCATGGGCTACAACTGGAGCAGGATGGTTTGGTGGAGGAATAAGTTCTAATCAACCAGTTGATCTGTCTATATTCGAAGGTGGAAGCATAAAATTCATGATTAAGATACCAGCAAATGTGAGCTTCAAAATTGGCATCAATGATCTTCAAGGTGTTGAAAACTATGTAGAATTTCCTGCTAATCAAACAACATATGGACTTGTCCGAGATGGAGACTGGGGGAGAGTTACAATCCCCGTTGAAGATATAAAAGGAAGTGTTGACCTTGAAATGCTTCAATATGAATTCATCATTCTAGAACAAAATGGTGCTCAATGTGAATTTGCACTTGATGATATCTATTGGGATGGTGGGGGAACAGCGATAAGTAATGTACACTTTGATGCTGACACGTATGAAACAGATGCAACAAATGCAACCATTTCAGTACTTGACGAAGCAGCAGCAGATTCACTGGTATTCGTCACCGTTGATAATGGAACTGACACTATTAGCATAAATATAACACTTAACGGCAGCGGTAATGGAACTGGAACGCTGAATTTTGGTCCCACAAGTGATGAAACCGACACCATCGAAATCAATGCTGGAGACACACTTACCGTCTCCTACATAGATGCACAGGGAAATATTAAAACTGACACGGCAACTATCGTGACTGGAGAAGTCGAAACATTTGGAATCTTTACTGATCTTACTCTTGTCGACGCTGGAATACAAGTTGGAGAAAATGCTGAGATTTATGTTTGGGAAGGTACCCTGACAGATGGAACGATTCCTCCTTATGAAGGAGATAATGTTATTTCATGGGCAACGACAGGACTTGGATGGTTCGGTGGAGGGATTGCATCCTATCAACCAGTTGATCTATCCGATTTTGAGCTTGGATATATCAAATTCATGATCAAGATACCAGCGAATGTGACCTTTAAAATCGGGATAAATGACACACAAGGTAATGAAAATTATGTTCAATTCCCAGCCAATCAAACGACATATAATCTAATTCGAAATGGAGAATGGGGTCAAGCTGCAATACCGATTGCAGACATCAAAGGTAGTGTTAATCTACAAATGCTGAGTTACGAATTCATGATCTTAGAACAGAATGGAACTCAGTGTGAATTTGGCTTAGATGATATCTATTGGGATAAAACCGGAGTGCCTTTTAGCGATGTAAGTTTCGACTCGAACAGTTATGTAATAGAAGATACTGGTGCAACCATTACTGTGGTCGACGAACTTGCAGTAAACAGTCTCGTGAGTGTTGATGTTGATAATGGTACAGAAACAATCTCAGTAAATGTTCAGCTCGATGGAACAGGAGAAGGAGCTGGCAGCATAAATTTCGGGCCAACCAATGATGATACTGATACTATTGCAATAACAGAAGGTGGGTCAATTACAGTAACATATATCGATAATAGTGGTACTATAAAAACGGATACTGCAGACATCGAAGACGGATCTGGTGCAGGAGCTGCAGGAATTTACTCAGAATCTCACACTGAACCAATGATACCATATTCTCAGATTATAAATAGTGCAGATTGGAGTGGTAATTCAGCAGTGCCTGATGAGCAAAGTACAGCAGTAACTCCAGTAGATGGAACGTACGTTCTTTCGGTGACTTACGAAACAGGTGGAGCAGGCTGGGGTGGAGTTGCATTCGACTTCGGCAGTGCCGACATATCATCCTATACAACTTTGAAATTTAGTATTGATACATCAAATATGCCAACATTAGAACATTTCGGTATTAAGCTTGAAGATAACTCAAATGGTAGCACAGAGGTTGATCTATTAACTTACACTCCTGTTGTTTCAGGTAATTGGACAACATATGAAATTCCTTTAAATGACTTTCCGGGGGCCAATCTTGCTGATCTTAAATATCTAGGATTATGGAATCCAAAAGATAGTGCAAATAATCTTCTTTTCAGCACGCTCTATTTTGATGATATTCATTTAGAAAAATAATAAATAAGGATAAATTTATGAAAAGAGAAAGAGTTGAATCAGCTAATAGAAGTAAATTAGTTCCATTCGGACAGAAAGTTGCTTTTGGCCTTGGCATGTTTGCCAATCAGATGTTTCCTGCAGTCCTGGGTATATTTATGGTTGTCTTGGTCCAGGATCTAGGCTTCCCTGGCTGGATGTGGGGAATTTTATTTTTCCTGCCTAGAATATTCGATTCGATTACAGATCCCATCATGGGTTTTATTTCGGACAACACCAGATCAAAATGGGGTAGACGAAAACAGTATGTCTTTATTGGTGCAATCATCATAGGCGTTGCTTTTGTCCTTATGTGGCAGTTGTATCGTGCGAATGGAGTCAATTATAACTTTATCTATTTCCTTCTCTTTTCGTTTGTCTTCTATCTAGGTCTGACCATTTTTAGTGTGCCTTACGTTGCAATGGGTTATGAAATGAGCAGCGATTACCATGAACGTACAAGCATTATGGCCGTAGCCCAATGGATCGGGCAGTGGGCCTGGGTTATTGCACCCTGGTTTTGGGTTATCATGTACAATAAGAATTTGTTTCCATCAGCTGATGTCGCTACAAGGACGCTTGCGATATGGGTGGGTATCATTTGTATGTTGTTTGCGATGGTTCCAGCAATATTTCTGAAAAGTAGATCGACAGTGAATGAACACTACTCTCCTCTTAATCTAAAATCAATCAAGGGTAGTTTATTAGAAATATTTGCAAACTTTAAGGAAGCGTTTAAGATGCCTCAGTTCGTAAAATTGTGTCTATCAACATTTTTAATATTTAATGCATTTAATACTATTGCAGCGTTTTCATTCTTTATTATAGTTTATTATTTATTTAATGGAAATGCAGGATCTGCAGGAGTTTGGCCTACGCTTTTTGGTAGCTTGGCTTCATTAGTAACTACGTTTTTAGTTATTCCAACTGTTGCACGTATGTCCAGGAAATTGGGTAAGAAGAGAGCATTCATTCTCTCCCAAAGCATCTCGATCTTCGGATATATTTTGTTGTGGTTTCTTTTTGTTCCAGGAAAACCTTACATGTTTATCTTTGCGCTACCTTTCTTTTCATTTGGAATCGGAAGTTTATTTACCTTAATGATGTCAATGACCTCTGATGTGATGGACCTTGATGAGTTACATTCAGGAAAACGTCGTGAAGGGGTATTTGGTGCTATTTATTGGTGGATGGTTAAGTTTGGTTTCGCTATCGCAGGATTGTTGAGTGGTGTTATTATGACAGTTGTAGGATTTGATGCCAGTGCAGCTACGCAAACTCAGAGCGCTGTAACAGGGTTGAGAATATTTTATTCCGGATTGCCCATCCTAGGAACACTAGGTGCTATTTTGTTGATGCGCAATTATGATTTAACTGAAGAACGTGCAAATGAGATTCGAGTTGAACTGGAAAAACGTCATGCTCAAAAAAATGAAGCTGAAGAACTCGATTTAAAAGTATCTTAGGATATATTAGATGCGAAAGAATATAGTGAAAGCATTAGTTTACAGTATTCTTTTACTACTTCTCGGTTGTGGAGTAGAAAGTAGTAAAAAGATAGAGACCACATCAGAAATTAGGCTTACTTCATCTGCTGGCGATAAACTGGCAAAACAGAAAAATGTTAAGTTCCAAACTGGCAAGGCAACTGGTAATGTAATTGAAATCTACCCGGACAGCCTCAAACAAACCATTGACGGCATCGGCAGTTCTTTCACGGAATCATCGGCATTTGTGCTGGCACACCTGGATGAAGCAAAACGACGGGAAGTGATGGAGCAAATTTTCAGCGAATCAGGAGCAAATTTCTCATTAACTCGAACCCATATTGGTGCGTGTGATTTTTGTGTCGAGGGCAAATATTCCTACGATGATGTAAAATATGATGAAGATTTAGAATACTTCGGCATCGAGGAAGATTCCAAAGGATTCGATCAAAAGAAATATCTCGGCGTTCAAGCTGAAAATTATGATCTTCTACCGATGATCAAAGAAGCTCTCGCGATTAAAAACAATCAGAAAGATAATGAACTGAGAATAATTTCTTCTGCCTGGACTGCTCCAGCGTGGATGAAAGACATAGAAGATTGGTACATCTCCGGAACTCCTGCAAATAACTGGCAGGGTACCGGCGGTTCGCTGAAAGAAGAATATGTTTCTACTTATGCCAATTATCTTGTGAAATATCTGGATGCGTATGAAAATGAAGGTATTAATATCTGGGGTATCACGCCGGTGAATGAACCGCATGGCAATAACGGTCAGTGGGAAAGCATGAATTTCTCACCGGAATCGCAAAATGAATTTATTAAAAATTACCTGGGACCACAACTGAGAGATAGTGGATTTGATCAAGTTAAGCTTCTCATTTACGATCAGAATAGAGATGGTCTGGAACATTGGACTGAAGTGATTTTTTCTGACCCCGACACTCAGCCCTACATCTATGGAGCTGCAGTCCACTGGTATGAAAGTACCTATAAAGTGTACGAAGATGTCTTTGAAAGAGTGCATGTACAATTCCCTCAATATACGATCATTCATACAGAAGGATGCATAGATGATCTCGGTAAAGATGCTCCCAATGGAGTTACCGATCCTGTTCGATTCAAAGAAGAAAACTGGTTTGATAATGATGAATTTTGGTGGAACGATAATGCAACGGATTGGGCATATTCCGTCACCTGGCAAGGTGTGAATGCCGAAGATCATCCTATTTACACGCCAGTCCATCGTTATGCTCGTAACATCATAGTCAGCCTGGATAACTGGGTTACTGGCTGGATAGACTGGAATATTGTACTCGATAAACAAGGTGGTCCAAATCACGTAGGAAATTACTGTGGCGCTCCCATCATGATCGATACCGAAATACAGCAGGTCTATTATACTCCTATCTTTTATGTGCTTGCTCAATTCAGCCGTACGATTAGGCCTGGAGATAGAGCAGTAAAAACAGAAAAGTATACACCCCATCTTCGAGATGACGATCTTCATGCATGTGCCATTATCAATGAAGACGGTCTGCTGAGTGTACAACTTCTGAATACAACGTTAAAACCAATAACGTACAATTTACAGATAAGTAATCAGTATGCTGCTATCACGGTTGAAGCAAATTCAGTTCAAACCGTTCGGGTTCAATTATAGAGAGTTATGATGAAAAAGTATTTATCACAAATCACGCTTGTAATAATTTCAACAGTATTGTTGATCTCATGTAGCTCGAGTTCATCTCTCCAAGAAATTCGAACAAAACTGGAATCAGCAGAAGAATTCAAGAAAAAAGATTCAGATTCAATAAGAGAATTTTCTCCGTATTTAAATAACAAATGGATCGGACAGGCAGTCTCTTATGGGCCTTATCGATTGGAACAAGCTCCTGGAGCAAAAGGACCAACTGAACAAGAAATTCTGGAAGATTTAAAAATCATAGAGAAGTATTGGAATCTTATTCGTGTGTATAATGCTGATAACGATGCTGAACGAATATTAAAAGTTATTAAAGAGAACAATCTCCCGATCAAAGTTATGTTGGGAGTATGGCTTGAGAATGAAACGAGAGACCCAGCTTTCAGAGATAATAACATTAGAAATGTGCTACGAGTAATTGATCTGAGCAACAAATATCCTGAGATCATCATTGCGGTTAATGTGGGTAATGAAACTCAGGTGTTCTGGTCTTGGCATAGGATGAATACAGAAAATCTAATACGCTATATCAGGGCTGTTAGAAATAATATCACTCAACCTGTTACCACTGCAGATGATTATAATTTCTGGAACAAACCAGAGAGTAAACAAGTTGCTGATGAGGTAGATTTTATTGTGACGCATATTTACCCGTTATGGAATGGAAAAACACTGGAAAATGCTATTCCGTGGCTGGATTCAACATATACAGTGGTACAGAAAATGCATCCTGACAAACAAATCGTTTTAGGTGAAATTGGCTGGGCAACTCAGTACAATGCAGACAAAAAGGGAGATGGAGAACAAGGTTCCCTCATCAAAGGAAAAGTGGGTATCGAAGCTCAGAGCAAGTTCCTGATCGAACTAGATAAATGGATAAATATAAATAAGATAACAACCTTTCTGTTCGAAGCATTTGATGAACCATGGAAAGGTGGAGGAGATAGTACTGGAGACAACGAGATTGAGAAGAACTGGGGAGTTTTTTATGAAAATCGTACTCCAAAAGAATCATTTAAGAACTTTTTGCTCTATGAAATTAATGCAGATAACAACATGGAATTTTAAAAATTATGGAAAAATTGATTAGTATTACTGAATCTGAAAATCACAATAATTCACGGTTGAGATCTAAGTTTGGCGAAAAACTGCCCATGATCTCATTAACTAACAAATATGACAAATCCAAAAAGGAGAAAAAATGAAAAAAACAATTACGTTGTTTGTTATTACTCTGTGCTTACTAGCAATGAGCACTCTTGCGTTTGCTCAAAACGCACCGATTGATTTCGAAACAGGAGGATATGGCGCGGACTGGACATGGACGGTATTTGAGAATGGTACAAATCCACCAGTTGAGATCATAGCTAATCCTGATGTTTCTGCACCGAACACCTCAGCAACCGTTGCGAAATTTACCGCATTAATGACAGGTCAGCCATGGGCAGGATGTGAAACATTGCACGGTTCTGATATTGGAACATTTAATCTGGATGATACAAACTGCACGATTAAAATCATGGTTCACAAACCCGTAATTAGCGATGTAGGTATCAAACTTGTGAAACCAGATGGATGGTCGATGGGAGAAATCAAAGTTGCAAATACAGTCATCAATGAATGGGAAGAGCTTACATTTGATTTTTCTAGCCAAATATCAGATGGATATGATCAAATCGTAATCTTCCCGGATTTTGATCTGGCAGGTAGAACTCAGGATAATATTTGTTATTTCGACAATATTACCTTTTCTGAACAAATTATCCCTGAAGGTCCCACCGAACCTGCACCAACACCTACTCATAATCCTGCTGATGTATTTTCTATTTACAGCGATGCCTATACCAATCTTGCAAATACGAACTTTGATCCGAATTGGGGACAAGCTACTATTGTCACAGTAAATTATCAAGTGAGTGGAGATAACACCCTAAGATATCAAGCACTCAATTATCAAGGTACAAATCTGGGCAGCCCTGATGGCGGTGTTCCTCAAGATGTTTCTGAGTATGATTATCTTCATGTTGATTTTTGGACAGCAAACGCCACAGCTTTGAATTTCTTCGTATTAGATCAAACTGCTGGTGAAGTGTTTTATTCATTACCAATAACAACTGAAGAGTGGATTGGTGTAGAGATACCGCTCAGTTATTTTTCTAATGGTGGAGAAGACCTGACTGATATTCATCAATTCAAGATCGATGGTGGTGATGGCTCAAGCACAGAAGTATGGTTTGATAACTGGTATTTCTATAAAGATACTGTTCAGGAACCAACAGAACCTGCCCCGACACCTACTCATAATCCTGCTGATGTATTTTCTATTTACAGTGATGCTTACACAAATCTTGAAGACACGAACTTTAACCCAAATTGGGGGCAAGCAACAGTGGTAACCGTTGATTATCAAATTGGTGGTAATAATACGCTGGTCTATGAAGTGCTTAATTTTCAGGGAACAAATCTTGGTAGCGAGTATGGTGGAGTTCCTCAAGATGTTTCAGAATATGACTATCTTCATGTTGATTTTTGGACAGCTAATGCGACTACTCTGAATTTCTTTGTGCTAGACCAAAGCGCTGGAGAGGTATCTTATCCTATATCCATTACAACTGGAGAATGGGTTGCGTTAGATATACCTCTCAGTCATTTTTCCAATGGTGGAGAAGATCTTACAGATATTCATCAATTCAAGGTCGATGGCGGAGATGGTGCAAGCACAAAAGTCTATTGGGATAACTGGTACTTCTACAAAGAGGTTAGTATCGATGATCCCTTCTCACCAACGTCAGTTCTTGTAAACAACTATCCTAATCCATTCAGTCCAACTACTACGATTAGTTACTCATTGACAGAGCCCGGTCACGTCGAGCTTATGATCTATGATATAAAAGGAAGAGTTGTCGAGAAACTTGTTGATAATGTTGTAATGCCAAATACATACACATACACCTGGAATGCTCAAGATGTTCCATCCGGCATCTATTTCTATCAGCTTATAGTTAACGATCGAGTGATCAATACAAAATCAATGATCCTGGTTAAATAACAGGTATTCTATACAGCCGGTGCAGTTATTGTGCCGGCTGATTTTTTCTTTTATTAAAATGTGTTTTAAAATAAAAGGGGTTTGAATTGAATCTTTCTGAGGATAGACAATATCATCTGAATGAAGCGGGTGAGTTTATCATACATGATTATAACTCATCAAAATTATTCTCAAGTTTTTTACCGGGAGTTGCCGGCAAAAGCGGCATTCCCATGTGGACGTTTTATGTTAATCGCGGCCAGTGCGTCTGCAGTATGGGTGTGGAAGGCAAGCATCATCCTATTATGGAATTTCTGCCGGCAAACTGGGCTTACAATCTTGTTTCAACTCAGGGATTTCGAACTTTTATAAAATTACCGGCTGATTTTCCGATCAGTTTTTACGAGCCTTTTCAGAATAATCTGCGCGATGAAAAAATAGAACGCTCCCAGAGAATGATCATTTCCCCGTCCCAACTAAGGCTGGAAGAAATAAATCACACCCTGAGAATGAAATTCACCGTAGAATATTTCAATGTTCCGCAGGAAAATTACGCTGGTCTGATTCGCCGTTTGCATATCGAAAATTTGCATGATCATCCTGTTAAACTGGAAATTCTGGATGGCTTGCCGCTGATCATTCCCTATGGCATCGACAACAACGGTTTGAAGTTCATGCGACGACTGTTCGAAGCTTTCGTGGAAGTGGTGAATTTCGAGAACAAAGCGCCTTTCTTCAAAGGCAAAGTGAAACCCGCCGATAGGCCTGATGTGGTGAAGATCAAAAAAGGAAATTTCTATCTGGGCTTTGCGAAAGATGGCAAACTGGTTACGCCAATCGTTGATCCATTCAAGATTTTTGGAATTCGTGGTGATTATAATTATCCTGAAAATTTCCTGAAATCTACTGCTGAAAATATAGTTGAAGGTCAGGTCTTTGAAAACAGACTGCCCTCTGCGATGGGGCTGTTCCAAATGGAAATTGCTGCTGATAAAACTTATTCCTGCAATTCAATTATTGGTCATGCAGCTTCGGTGCATGAACTGAACGAACTGATACCTAGTATCGCAAAGACAGACTATATCGATCGGAAACAAGCGGCAGACAGAGATATCGTGAAAGCTTTGACGCAACATAATTTCATCTGTAGCTCACAGTCAGCGCTGGATCATTACGCCAGACAGAATTTTTTGGATAATACACTACGCGGTGGTTTGCCCTACACGATCAAGGGTAGTGAAAAATCGACTACGCTGCATCTCTATTCGCGCAAACATGGCGATCTGGAAAGAGATTACAATGATTTCCGACTCAATCCAACTCCCTACTCACAGGGAAATGGAAATTTCAGAGACGTGAATCAGAATCGCCGCTGCGATCTATTCTTTGATCCCGATGGACAGGAAGGTAATGTTGAACACTTTTATAATCTAATCCAGCTGGATGGTTTTAATCCGCTTGTGATAAAAGAAATCCATTTCACAGTAAAAGATCATGTAAAGCTTAAAAACTTTTTAGCACAAAATCTGGGACCAGAAAATGTTGAAATTGTAAGTTCTTTTTTGGAAGAGTCTTTCACACCTGGGGAACTGTTGATCTTCCTGAAAGAACATAAAATTCCTTTGAAAGGTAATAACGAGAGTTTCCTTGGCGACCTGCTTGGAATATGCAGAAAAAACCACGATACACGCTATGGTGAAGGTTTCTGGACAGATCATTGGACGTACAATCTGGATCTCCTGGAAAATTATCTGTCTGTGTATCCAGACAAAAAGAAATATATGTTGTTTGAGAAGCAGGATTTTTCATTTTATGACAATCCGCATTGTGTGCAACCCCGTGATGACAAATATGTAATCTGGGACGGTAAACCCATGCAGTTGCAATCTGTTGTCTTCGATGAAGAAAAAGACCTGCTTATTAAAAAACGCAGTCACGATCCAAATAAAGTTAGAACTGATTTCGGGAATGGAGAAGTGTACTATACAAATCTGTTCAGCAAGATGCTATCTCTCATTGTGAACAAACTCGCTTCTCTGGATGCTGCAGGTGTAGGTGTGGAAATGGAAGCCGATAAACCAAACTGGTATGATGCGCTCAATGGCTTACCTGGTTTAATGGGTTCAAGTCTCAATGAAACACTGGAGATAAAGCGAAATATTCTTTTTCTACTTAGTACTCTTTCCAATCTGGATCAGGAAGAACAAAATTGGTTTGTCTATGAAGAATTGAAAACATTCCTTATCAAGCTTCATGATACACTCAAATCAAGATTGACTCCTTTTGAATTCTGGGATAAAGCAACTGCAATCAAGGAACAGTATCGGGCAAAAACAAGATATGGGATCCATGGAAAAGAAACAGTACTATCTAAAAAAGAGATCATTACATTCTTGCAATCCGGGCTGAAAAAACTGGAAGAAGGGATCGCCAAAGCATGGAATGAAAAGGACAGGATTGTATCAACCTATTTTCTGAATGAACCTGTTGAATACGATTTAATCAAGTTATCTGATGCTGATGAAACTAATAAAGTTAAACATAATTCCAGAGGATTTCCCTGTTTTCGGGTAAAGAAATTTCAGCAGAAACCGCTGCCGCTTTTCCTAGAAGGACCAGTGCATTTCCTACGCTGCAATACAGATAGAAAAGTAGCGGAAACTTTGGTGGCAAACATCAGGAAAAGCGGTCTGTACGACGCCAAATTGAAGATGTATAAAGTAAACGAATCGCTGGCAGAGCAGCCGCACGAGGTCGGTAGAGCGCGCACCTTCTCGCCAGGCTGGTTCGAAAACGAATCGATCTGGCTGCACATGGAATACAAATATATGCTGGAACTTCTGCGGAATGAACTGTATGCTGAGTTCTTTGCTGATTTCAAGAATGTCTTTGTTCCTTTCCTGAAGCCGGAAATCTACGGCAGAAGCATTCTGGAAAATTCCTCTTTCATTGTCAGCAGCGCCAATCCAGACCCATCAATACATGGCAACGGATTTGTTGCAAGGTTGAGCGGAGCAACAGCTGAATTCATCAACATCCTGTCATTCATGACGATCGGGAAGAAACCATTTATTCTCGATGATCAAGGTAAGTTGCAACTGCAATTTACTCCTGCACTTCCCGGCTGGCTTTTTACAAAAGAATATAGTAGGAGAAAATTATTCCTGGCTGAAAGCTGGCAGGAAGTGGATTTTATAGAAAACACGTTCAGTTTCATGTTCTTGGGAGAAATTTTGGTTACCTATCGCAATCCGACCAGGAAAGATACATTTGGAAAAAATGCTGTTAAACCGTTATCTTGGAAATTGATCGATGCAAACGAAAAAATTACTATTATCAAAGATAGAAAAATAACCGGCGAACAAGCCGAGAAAATCAGAAATAGAGAAATCAAACGCATCCATGTGGAATTAAATTGAGATTGGAGAAAATAAATGAAAAACATTGAAAACAGAATTTCCGAATTATTAGCAAAAATGACTCTTGATCAGAAGGTTGGACAGATTGTGCAACCGGAACGGCAGTTCGTTACGCCGGAAGAAGTGAAAAAATATCATATCGGCTCGGTTCTCAGCGGCGGTGGCTCGGTTCCCGGAGACAACAAACCGGAAGATTGGATCAAGATGAACGATGCCTACTGGACTGCTTCCATGGAAGAAGACGATAACCATCTGGCGATTCCGATCATATACGGTGTCGATGCTATTCATGGAAATACCAACGTAAAGGGTGCAGTTGTCTTCCCACATAATATTGGTCTGGGAGCAGCTCACGATCCTGACCTTATAGAGAAGATTGCAGCTGTTACGGCAAAAGAAATCGCATCCACTGGTGTTGAATGGACTTTTGCTCCTACCTTGGCTGTAGCACGCAATGATCATTGGGGCAGAACCTATGAAAGTTATTCCGAAGATCCGAAAATCGTTACTGAATATGCTCCCAGATTTGTGAAAGGATTGCAGGGAAATTATGGCGAAGAAAACGTGATAGCCTGCGCCAAACACTTCATCGGAGACGGAGCCACTTTACACGGCATCGATCAGGGCGATATGTGCATCAGTGAAGAAGAGTTGCGTAAAATTCACGTTCCCCCTTACAAATCAGCCATCGATGCTGGCGTACTGACGGTGATGGTTTCTCTTAGCAGCTGGTATGGTGAAAAATGTCATGGTCATAAATTCTTAATAACCGATCTTTTGAAAAATGAGTTGAATTTTAATGGCTTTGTGATTTCTGACTGGGATGGCATAGATTACCTCGATGAGAGCTATGAAGAATGTGCTGTGTTGTCTATGAATGCTGGCATGGATATGTTCATGATTACCGGAAAATGGAAAGAATTCATCGATCACATCAAAAAGAACGTGCAAAATGGACGCATTCCCATGGCAAGACTGGATGATGCTGTGCGCAGAATTCTGCGAGTGAAATTCCAGTTCGGCATGTTTGAAAAACCGCGACCAGCAGAACGCAAATTATCTTTGGATCCTTCCTGTTTTGGCTGTCAAGAGCATCGGGAAGTTGCCAGAGAAGCCGTGCGAAAATCACTGGTGATGCTGAAAAATGAAGATGATATTCTACCGTTGGATAAGAACGCACGAATTCTGGTCGCCGGCAAGAATGCCCACAACCGCGGTCATCAATGCGGCGGTTTCACGGTTGCCTGGCAGGGTGTAGATGATTCAGATGAATCAAAAGACCAATCTTATATTATGTCTGATTCTGAAAAAGAAAAGCCTAGAGATGCAAAGGTTAAAAAGGAAATTCCACACAGATCATCCATAGTCGGTGGAACGTCTATCTGGGAAGGTATTCAGGCTGTTGCTCCAAATGCCCAATTAAGTGTGGATGGATCAGAAGCTGATCATGATAAACATGATGTGGCAATTGTTTGTATAGGTGAAATTCCTTATGCAGAAATGCTGGGTGATATTAGAGTTGAAGGATTGCGAAAAGGATTAAAGATCAGTAAAGGTTCTACTGCTGATGAAACACTTCCTGGAGAAGACATTCCAATCGTGAAGAAAGGTCCTTATGGAACTCATTTATACTTACAACAGCTGCATCCGGAAGATATCGAAACAATCAAAAACATTACCAGTAGAGGAATTCCGGTAGTTGCTGTTATGATCTGCGGACGTCCACTGGTGATTGAGCAAGAACTGGCAGAATCCAAGGCATTTGTGGTTGCTTGGTTCCCGGGTTCCGAAGGACAGGGCGTGGCAGATGTGATCTTCGGCGACTATCCTATGCAGGGAAAACTCAGCTTCTCCTGGCCGAGTTACGATGATGAAAACTGGAATCTGGGTGATGAAGGGTACAATCCCATGTTTCCGTATGGATTTGGTTTGGAATATACAAGATAATTTTCTCCCTAATGTGAATTTATACTATTCTATACATAAATTAATAGATTCGCAATAACTTGGAAGTTGTACTCGACTTATAAAGGTTTTTTGAATTCATAAGAACTTCCTTGATAGGGGAGTTGATCAAGAGATTCATAAGTATCTACTTTGAAGAGATCAGACAATTATTCAAGAATGTTGACAGAGTAGAGGTTGATTTTTCAATCAAAACCAATAAAGAATATTCTGGAATATTCAAATAATAAAGGAAATGATATGAAACAACATTTAGCCGGGATCATTTTAATTGTCCTCCTTGCCTTTGCATTCACGTATTGTTCAGATTCTGGAAGTGGACCTACACCTGATTACAAGTACCTAGGTGATTGGCTCGGACAAACACATTATGCAGATACTATTGCACTAACCATCAGTAGTGTTACTAAAGCACAAATGATCACTGAAATCAAGTTATATTATCCAAACATTGATGGGAGTCCTGGTTATCAGGAAATTGATTATATGAGTTCAGATGGTATTGCCAACATTACTAATGACTCATTTGATTTTACCAAACCAGGAGCATCACCCGGTTCACAGGTTCAGATAAAGGGAACCTTCCAGAGCACAACTCAACTTACTGGATCATTTATGGCATATACCGCTGCAGATACAGTTCAGGGAACCTACACCGCCACAAAGCAATAAATTCATTCGATGGATCCACGAGAACAACAGCAAACGAAATGGCTGACGATCAACAGGATCACTGCGCTGACAGATGGTGTGTTCGCTATCGTCATGACCTTACTTGTCCTGTCATTAGAAGCTCCGGAACCACATGAGATAACCAATATCGTCCATTTGAAACATCTCCTAATTAATCAGTGGCATGTGCTCTATATCTACTTCTTAAGTTTTCTTATCTTAGCTAATTTCTGGATCGCAAATCACTCAGCGTTTTCTCACCTGAAAGCAACTAATATTACTCACCTCTGGTACAGCATCATATTCCTGATGTTTATTGCACTCCTTCCTTTTACCTCGCAACTATCGGGAGATTATCCTCATTACTGGCTTACTCAGGGGTGTTTTCATCTCAATATGTTTATGATAAGTGCAACGTTTTTAATGAGCTGGCAGTATGCTTCATATAAATGCAGGCTACTTAAGGATGACGTGTCTGACAACCTTTTGAAGTATATTAATATTCGGATCTGGGTGACTCCGATCGTGGCGATCTTATGTATGCTACTCGCTTTTTTTACACCAAACTACTCATCGATTCCCTATATTCTCATTCCTATCATTCATCGAATAATTATACCAAAATATAAAAACGATCTATACAACATAAGGAGTAATTGATGAAACCGCAGCTCTTTGCTTTGATTACTGCGATTGCTTGGGGTGTTGGTGGCTACTTCGAAAAAAAGGGATTACATTTGGGAAATCTTGCTCCGCAGATGGGAATTACCATCCGTACATTCATTGCGCTTATCATTCTTGGCTTAGTTAGTATTCCATATTGGAAAACAGTACCACAAGCAGGTACTAAAGCACTGGCGTATATGATCATCGGTGGGGGAATCGTTGCAGGATCGGTGGGTATGCTATGCTTTTATCATGCACTCAAAGGAGGTAATCTCGACCAGGTTATGCCGATCGCTTTTACCTCACCACTCTTTGGAGCGCTCATGGGCATCATCTTTGCCGGAGAACCTCTCACATTAAAGAATGGGATAGGAATTGTACTGACAATCGGCGGGATCATCACACTTACCGTATAAGATGAACAGAAAGAAACTCAAGAGTATAATCATTATTCTATCAATAGCGGTTGTGTTCTTTATTATTCTATCGATAATTGTCTCATTCCATGCAATATATACAAGCGTAAAAAGGATCTGTGTGCAAGCAAAGGAAGAGTATAACCAGGATTGCATGAACTCACTGGTACTCTTGATAAAATCAGACGCTCATTCTCAAAAGGAAAAAACGCATGCCGTCTGGGCGTTGGGGCAACTTGCGGACAAACGAGCAATCCCACACCTTCAAGAATTCCAGATAGATAATGGATGCAAAGAAGATCCAAAAAAATCAAAGCTGTGTTATGAAATCCTTAAAGCACTGAAATGGTGTGAACATGGTAATGCGACCAGCTGGATGTATAAGAACATGGAAAACTGGTGAGGAACAGCATATGAAGGTTATAAATTTAGTAATACTCCTCTTTTTCTTGTTAACGATTTCTGTCACTCCTGCATATACCTGTTCTGTCTTTCAAGTTACTGACCTGGCTGATAATGTGCGTTGTGGAAGAAATTTTGATTGGCATGTTGATTGGGGTAGGATTTGGTTCATACCCGCACAGCAGGATGTTCATGGATTTCTGATTATTGAGCAGGCAGGTAAGGATCTGCCCTATGAAGGAATGAATGATCAGGGCTTATTCATTGCGATCGCAGCTGTACCCAAAACGAAAGTGCCTTTCTCAATACTTAAACCAATTCGAGTAAGCTGTGAGATGGTAACGATCGTTCTTGAAAATGCTGCGTCGGTCGAGGAAGCGCTCCCATGGTTCCATAAATATTCCATTGCATTCGGTACGCAATATGCGTATCCCCTTATTCATTACATGATCGTTGATAAGGAGGGGAATTCTGCGATTGTCGAGTATGTAAATAATAAGATTGAAGTCACTAAAAATGATGCCCACTATCAGATGATGACGAATTTTTATGTAAGCGATCCTGCACTCACGTTCGGTGAAGAAAATCCGGACTGGAGATATAAGATACTAAAAGAAGGACTTTCAACAGAAAATCCATCACAGGAACTTGTCTGGAAATTACTCCAAGAGGTAGCTCAGAAAAATACGATCTGGTCAAATGTGTATGATCTCAATGACCAACTGATCTATATTTCCTATAAAGGACAAGCCCCTATTGGATTCAGTCTGAAGGATCAATTATATATAGGCGCACATGGGTATGATTTGCGGGATCTGTCCTCTCCCCAAGACTTGCCGCGGCTGGAAGAATCAAAGAGCCTGCTCATTCGACCAACCGGAGGATACGGATTTATCGAGAACAAAGGTTTCTTTCATGCAGGAGCAAGGATACTTCTACAGGCCAATCAGAATCAAAGATACGGTATCGATCTCACCTATTTTAACTTCAAAGGAGAAACATTCTTCTCCGCTGGGATCTTATTGGAGCAGATTCTCTGGGGATTGTTCAACTCCTCGATTGGAACTATCGGGTATTTCCACTATGGAGAAGATGATGAAAATGTGTTTGGTATAACTTCAAATCTCGGGTGGGAACCGGATAATCATATTCCCTTCCATCCCTTTGTCACATGGCGGAATGATATCATTTTTGGCAAGAAGATCAAGAATGTGAATTCGATCAGCGCAGGAATGGATTTTTACTTCTGAGTTTTTTAGGATTTTTTTCCAACCGTTTCGATTTTCTTGACATTAACATAAAATAAAACTACTAAAATTTTAAAAACATTATTCAGGAGAATCTATGAAAAAAGCGACAATAACATTTTTATTAATTTGTATTAGTTCATTACTATTGGGAGATAATGTGTGCCTTGATCTTGATGGAACAGATGATCATATTGTTATAATTGACGATAATGCATTAGATTTCGGCACATCAACAGATTTTTCTATTGAAGCCTGGATCAATTTTTCTAGTTCTGACAATTATGATGGTATCGTATGTAAAGCAACTAGTGAAGATAGTGAAAACTGGACAGGCTATCAATTTCTATTATATGAAAATAAGATAGCATTGGAATTAAATAACGGCAATGAAGATAATCTCCTTGGTCCACCTACAGGACAGGGTGGTTTTTTAGGTAGTACAGCTATGAATACTGGTACCTGGCATCATGTAGCAATCACTGTTTCCAGATCCACTAATACTGTAAAATTTTACGTAGATGGTGTAGAAGATGCGAGTGTAAGCGATTCTAAAGTCGGTTCAAACGATCTTGATAATTCTGCTAACCTATATATAGGTAAAGAAAGAACTAGCGATTATTATTACAATGGTCATATAGATGAAGTAAGAATCTGGAATGATGTTCGTTCAGTTTCAGAAATTCGCCAGAACATGTATAGGGAGTTATCCAATCCATCTAGTGAGGGTAATCTTGCTGCGTATTACAAATTAGACCAGGATGCAAATGATTCAAAGGGTACTAATAATGGTACATGGAATGGGAGCGGTGGTGGTTCATATACATCTGCTGCATGGAAAACCTCTGGCTCTATGTTCGGTCCGAAGAACTGCCTGGATTTTGACGGAAGCGATGATTATGTAGATTTAACGAATTCCTCAGATTTAAAACCCACAACTGCTTTAACTTTCGAATGCTGGATCAATGCGGATAATTGGAATCCTTCTTCTAATCAGAATTTTGCCGGGAATACACAAAGCGGAGGATATAATTTTTCCATTGGATTCCCAGATTCAACAGATGTTGCCTTCTCCGTTCATTCATTTGGCAATTACCGAAGAGCAGATGCAGATATAACGGGATTTACCGGATGGCACCATGTGGCAGGTACATTTGATGGAAGATATGTTTTATTGTATGTTGATGGGATATTGTCAGGTCAGTATGATATGGGATCGACAGTAAATACGATTTATTACTCAGTTCCAAATAGTACGATTTTAGGGGAAGAGGCTGGTCAGTGAAGTATACCGGCTGGATATAAATTTGCAGGCAAAATGGATGAAGTGAGATTCTGGAATGTTGCACGAACTGATCAGCAAATACAAGAAAACATGTGCAGAACTCTTGATGGTGATGAAGATAATCTTGTTGCATATTACCGTTTTGATCAACTCAACACAGATGGACAAACCACATTATATGATATCACATCCAATGAAAATACCGGTACGCTTTACAATATGGATGCAACCTCAGATTGGGTAAGTTGCACTGCGTTCGATACATGGATCGGATGGTTAAGTAATTCCTGGAGCGAATCAAAAAACTGAAGCAGGGGAGTACCTGATAATACTGAAAATGTTGGTTTGTTTAAATGGACACTTGGAAATTCACCAACAATAGAATCAACACCTGGTTCAGCAAAAACACTTGTCATTGGGCTTGGTGAGACGCTAACCCTACATGGAAATCTTTTAGAGATTGGGGAACTTACCCATCATAGCCAGGCAGTCACCTGCGCGGGATCACATGCGCAGTATCTTGTGGGGAGTCTGGATTTCTATGATCTTGTTATTAATAATTCATCTTCCGATAAAAAGGTCAATGCGTGGTGGACCACATCCCTGGAAGTTGATAACAACCTTACTATTTCTGATGGAATTTTTTACAGTAAATCGGATTATAATAATGTGAGTATTGCATCTGATGGCACACTTGAATTGAGCGGAGATATTACCATAAGTGGAAACTGGGATAATAATGGCAGCTTTACTCATAACGATCATACGGTGACTTTTGATGGTAACTCCAGCCAGACAATTCAAGGTGATAATCCTACCACTTTTTATGATATGACTGTTGCAAATACAAGCGGGATTGTACTTGGAAATTCTAACACAATAAACAACACCTTAGACTTAAATTCGAATTCGAAGATCACGCTTGGAAGTAACACACTCACCATCGGAGGTTCTATAAGTAATTATGATTCAGATGCGTATATAGTTACAAAAGGAAGTGGTGTGCTCAAGAGAAATAGCGTTGGAGCAAGCAATGTGACATTTCCTGTCGGTAATTCCACATATAATCCAGTTGTGCTAAATAATTCTGGCACATCAGATAATTTCTCGGTGAAAGTTACTGATGGTGTGCCGGGTAATATTTCGGATGCAACACGTGTGGTGAATAGAACGTGGACGATCACTGAAGATACTGCTGGTGGCTCAAATGTGGCAATTACATTACAATGGAATAGCGAAGAAACAGGTGATAGTTTTGATATTGACGATGACCTTATCTTGGGGCGTTATCTCGGTTCCGGAACAAACTGGGAAACAAAATCTGCAACAGGCGTGGGTGAAAATCCTTACACAGCACAAGCAAGTGGATTCACCTCATTTTCTGATTTTTTCGTTGCAAGCGGTGGTCCAGGTACACTCCCTGTCGTACTCTCCACCTTCACCGCTCAATTCATAGAGAATACTCCAACGATCCATTGGTCAACACAGTCTGAGACAGATAATATGGGGTGGTTTTTGTATAGAAATGAAGGGAATGATTTTTCCTCTTCAGAAGTTGTGTCTGATATGATCGAAGGACATGGAACGACGACGCAGCAGCAGTTCTATACCTATGAAGATGATATTGAGAATTCTGAGGTAGGAGATATATATTACTACTGGTTGGAATCGGTAGATTATAGCGGAATAATAAATCATTATGATAGAGTTGCAATATTATCTATACCTGACAATCACGGATCGAATAATAATCTTGTACCGGTTCCAGAACGGTTTTGACTTTTTCAGAATGAACCAAATCCTGTGATCAATTCCACACGAATCGCATTCAATCTTCATGAAACAGCTAAGGTTGATCTTGCGATCTATAATATCAAAGGACAACTTGTGAAAAATCTCTATTCTGGCAACACCTCGAAGCACACCGTCATGTGGAATGGGAAAGATGAAGCAGGAAATGAACTTGAAAACGGAGTATATTTCTATAAAATGGATGTGAATGGGAAAACTGAGGAGTCAAAGAAATTGATTTTTTTAAAATAAAAGATCGTATAACTACATCATGATAATAAATAAGTTTTGAAATTCAAATACAGTGTAAAAGAAGTTTCCTTTTATTCTTAAATCTCGAAATTACCCTAAAGTGAATCAAACCCCGCAAATCATTGCTATAGAGCTAGTTATAGGATTTACTGTAACTGTGCTTGGAGAAGAGGAAAAAAGGTGTTCTTTATCGAACACCCTTTAAGTGCTTGTAATACGCTACTTACGAGATTTTTCTTGCAAGAGGGAACTTATGGTGATCCTTAACCTCGAAGAATACATAGAGGTTTATAAAGAGCTTGTTGTTATGAATGAGGTGTTGAAAGATTTGCTGTAGAAAATGATTTGAGAATTGAACACTTTTATACAAGATAGATACTTTTAGAAATGGAATTATGAATATTCAATCTATATTCGAATACAGGATGAGAATAATAATGTATTATTCTTATTGTTATTCTTAATGTTATTACTTCGACCTTTTGTCGAAACTAGTTTATCCCAAAGGGCAAAACTGATGGATAAAGCATTTGCTTTACTTGTGGATTCGGAAGAAAGATATTTTTTGATTCACACCACTACTTATACTGACCAGATCCTTCCATAAACCCCTTCCATTTATCATTTGAGCTTCAAAAAACGGCAAACGTCACCCTATCAGTATACATTCTCAAAATACAATTGATCGGTTCAAATAAGCAGCAGAATATGGAACTTGGATACCACGCTATTTCCTATGATATGAGTAATATACGTAGTGGAATTTATTTCTACAAGTTGTTGTGACAACAATTTGCGAGGATATGTCCCAGTACTAATTCTTTGTTATTCATTAGGTCATTTGATTTCATAATGAAAAAGTGCCATCAATCTGAAAAATTTTGGGGGTATCCCATATTAGAATAAAATATTTGACATATATATTAACCAAATATAGTGAATGGTATAATCCCTTCCAAAGGAGGATGTAATGAAAAATTTCATGTTTTTTTTAGTTTTTACAGCTCTGTTAGCAAATCTATGCTTTGCTGAATATTCATTCTTTGAAGATTTTACTGCCACAGGTTTTCCATACTCGGGATGGATCAGGATAAATGTTCAGGGAAGTAATCAATGGCATAGATATACTGGTTTAAATCATTCCAGTCCAGCCTGTGTTGAGATTGAATATGAAGATCCAGTGGGAGAAGACTGGCTTATTACGCCCCAGATCCCTATAGGAAGTGCTGACACTTTGTCTTTCTGGGCAAGAAAATATTATTCAGCTATCTATGAACCTGATTCTTTGTGGGTAAAAATATCCACTACCACCAATGATATAACCAGCTTTACCAATACAATAGGTAGCCATAATGTAAATTCTTTTGGTACTACAAACTGGACTCATCTGATGTATGACTTATCTGCTTATTCAGGACAGTCTATTTACATTGGATTTCATCATTATGATGAGGATGGGAATGGATGCATGATAGATGATGTAGGAATTATTACAAAAAATCCAGTTATATCAGAAATTACAGATGTACCTGCAGACCAGGGAAGACAGGTTCAGGTTATTTGGCTTAGTTCGGAGTTTGAAAATACATATTCTCCCAATCTTTTTTATTCTCTGTGGCGTCTGGATGAAATTTTCATGAGGAACTCACAACCTTATATAATAACTTCTATAGCTCATCTTTCGGATGCTGTGAATTCAAGTGCAGGAAAACCTATATACTGGCAGAATGATGATGAGATATGGACTTTTATTGACCAGATACCTGCTTTGCAGTATCCGCAATATGCATACATCTCACCAACTATAATGGATTCATGTTCAAATGATACCAATTATTCTACTTTTAAAATCATTTATCATGGAACTACTGATTTCTATGAATCTATTCCAGATTCTGGTTATTCTGTAGATAATATACCACCTAATGCAGTTGATAATATCAATATTGTTAAGAATGCAGTCAATGTAGAAATCCAGTGGTCGGAAGTTACAGAAGGAACTTATCATGGTAATTCCTATCCTGAGGTTAATGGTATCTGGTACAAGATTTATGGCTCAATTGAACCATACTTTATTTGTGATCCATCCACTTATATAGACAATACTGAGAATTTGAATTATATTTACAATTTAACTGGAGAGCAGAGAAAGTTTTTCAAGGTTATTGCTGTCGACCAGCAGCCTTAAAGGTTTAAATAGTGTTTTATCCCTCTTATTTTTTAGCTGAGAGTGATTTTCTTATGTCATGATGAGCTAGTCGAATCATGATGGTTTCCATCCTTCGACTCCCCACAGGATGACTTATTTTTTTAGGTTCATGACAACTTATGGTGATAATTCCTTAACATATTCAATATAAGATCATAGAGATTTTCGTGTCTATGATTAAATCTAAATTCACATTCTTTAAGGTGTAAATAGAAGGTTGATTTATGCATTCCACGGTACTTGCTCAACCGAACTTTAGCAAGTCCCCACTTACTTTTAAGAAGCAGGCAATTAAAATTCTTGATGAGAAAATAATTGAGGTTGATGTATAATTTGAAAAAGTTAAGCGATTGTTGAAGAACCCAAAGAAATTATCGAACACCCCTAACCTCATATATTTTAAGGCACTTACGAGATATTTCTTGCAATAAATCACAAATGGTAATCCTTAACCTTGAAGATTACATAGAGATCTATAAAGATCTCATTGTGATGAATGAGGTGTTGAAGGATTTGTTGTGAAATGGATTATTCATAATCTTATTCTTAATGTTATTACTTCGTCTTTTTGTTGAAAATGGTTTGTACCAAAGGCAAAACTGGGAATGCTAAACAAGCATCTTGAAATTGTATTGACACCACCTTAAGAATAAATCAAATTTGTCTGTATATGATTGGGGTCGTCTACAAGAAAATAATAGGAGAAAGAATGAAAAAGATAATGACTACTTTAAACAAAAGTAAAGTGTTTTGGGTATTTACTATATTATTATTTCTATCAGCAGGTTTATTTGCGGGATCAAGTATTGTCGGTTCTATGAATGGTTGGAATCCAGCTGATCATGCATATGATCTGTCTTTAAATGCAAACGGCGTTTGGGAATTAACAAAAAATTTGGTGGCAGATTCGTATGACTATAAAGTAGTTGAGGGTGATTCCTGGTCTGATCCTAATTATCCTGGTTCAGATCAACCAATAGTACTTGCAAGCGATACGGATGTTACGTGGAAAGTTGATCAGGATGATGAATTGGTTTTCGATTCTGAACATCCCCCAATTGTTGCAGGTGATTTCCAATGTGAAATTGGTGGAACGGATTGGGATCAAACATCGAGCCAGACACGTATGGTTGATGATGGAACAAGTGGAGATGTCACTGCTGGTGATGATATTTATACATACCAGGTTGTGATACCAGCAGGAAGCTACCAATGTAAGGTTGTACTCAATAACAACTGGGATCAAAGTACTGGAAGTAATGTCCCATTCAATTCCGATGGCACTAATAATTCTTCTTTTACGTATGATATGTCGAATAACACGACAACAGCTCCATCCGGTGGTATTTCTCAGCAGGTAACAGTTACTTTCCAGGTTTATCTTGGAAATGAAGATTCGACATCATACGCAGGTGGAGTCTCTGTGCAGGGCAGTATTGCACCACTTGACTGGACCGCAGGTTCAACCCAATTGACAGATCCTGATGCTAATTTGCTCTACACTGGTGATGTGATATTTCCTATTGGATCGAATCCAAGCGTAGAATTTAAATTCACAAAAAGTGCAGATGGTTCAACCTGGGATTGGGAACCATACTCCGGTAATAGAACATTCACGATTAATGATTCAAGCACTACTCAAATCCTGGAATGGGTTTACTGGGGTGATGTAATGCCTGTTCCTCAGAATGTAACCATTAACGTTGTTGGTAGTGATGTTAACCTAACCTGGGATGGAGTTTTTGGTGCAACAGATTATGGAGTATATAGAAGTGCTGATCCCTATTCGGATTTTACATTGCTTGGAAATACTGGTGGAGTAACAAACTACCAGGATTCCGGAGCAGGTGATAACTATCGTGCCGGGAAATATTTTTATTATGTAAAAGCTATCAATATACCATGTGAATCCGTAACCGACATAGATGGCAATGTGTACCAGACTATCCAAATTGGTAACCAATGCTGGATGGCAGAGAACCTGAAAGTAACTCATTATCGTAATGGTGATGCTATTCCTCATGTTACAAATAATAGCACCTGGGCCGGACTTTCAATGGGTGCATATTGTTATTATAATAATGATACTTATCATGCTGATACGTATGGAGCTCTTTACAACTGGTATGCCGTTGATGATAGTCGTGGATTAGCACCTGAAGGTTGGCATGTAGCATCAGATACAGAAATAATGGAATTAGAAATGTATCTTGGTATGAGTCAGAGCCAAGCAAACAGCTCAGGCTCGAGAGGTACGAACGAAGGCAGCAAGCTTGCTGGTGGCTATGATTTATGGGCAGATGGTGATTTGAGAAACGATTCTGAATTCGGCAGTAGTGGTTTCGATTTTCTTCCTGGCGGGTGCCGTTACTATTATGGTTCTTTCAGCTATATTGGTAGCTATGGTGACTTCTGGTCGTCTACAGAATACAATATTAACTACCCTTGGAGTCGAGAGCTGTGCCATAGTTACACTACAGTGTACAAGAGCTACTACAATAAACAGGACGGCTTTTCAGTTCGTTGTGTCCGGGATTAGATTGTTGTTTATCTATATTTCAACCAATAAGGAGACGGGCTAATCTGGTTGTTCTTTTTTTACGATGAAACCAAAATAATAATGTGTTTAATTTTCTGTTGTTCTTTAATATTGATATTTCAAAATAAATAATCATTACATCCAAGAGTAGCAAACAGATTTTCATACAATACACGGTTCAGTTATCTTATGGGCTGTGCAAACACAAACCTTATCCTATGAGTAGTTCAGCTTGTCGATACGATAGCTCGATCAAACTTTTCATACTTTTAAGCTTTATTTCGAACGATTTTTATTCTTCAATCTCGCTTTCACCCCCCCCAAGGGGAATCGAACCACACCATTCATTGCTATAGCGTTTGTTATATTTTTATTTTGATTGTATTGGATGGAAAAAGAAAAAAGAGTGCTCTTATCGACCCCCCCCTAACTACCCAAATTTTAAGGCACTTACGAGACATTTCTCGCAATAAATCACAAGTGGTGACCCTTAACCTTGAAGATTGTATTGAGATCTATAAAGAGCTTTTTATAATGAATGAGGTGCTGAAGGAGTTTCTGTAAAATATTGATTATTAATCAATTTCCTGATAATCCGAGTCTAAGTGATTAGGCGACTTCTGAACATGTATGTCTCGAATCTAACTAAATCAAGTAATTTTCGCAATAGCAATATGCATTTCATTTCTTGAACTTGATAATCCTGAGGAATCGAGGGAGAAGGAAAAAATTTGACTTCAAAATCTTCATTACGAAGAATCATGTATCAATGTTCTTGAATAATCGATCAGGTATCATTACTGTTTTTAGGATTCCTATGAAGTCGAGAAAAAGTTGTAAATCTAATGTATAAGCAAAGAGGAATTTGAGAATGAAGAAAACGTTTGTATCAATAATTTTAATTTTATTATTCCTACTTGAAACATTAGCAGCTCAAAACTGGTCTCTTAGCTTCGATGGAAATGATTATGTATTAATTTCATCATCTTCTGACTTCAGTATAATAAGTGAGCTCACAATTGATGCGTGGATAAAAGTAAATGTATTTGACCGTGATTGGCAGGCTATTGTTACCCGTGGAGATGACAGCTGGCGTATACATCGCTATAATAACACAAATCAGGTTGCCTTCAGTACAAATGGTTTAAGCAACCAGGATTTAGCAAGTAGCACAGAGATTAACGACGGACAATGGCATCGTATAACAGCTGTTTACGATGGTACCACAAAGTACATTTACATTGATGGAGAACTGGATGCTTCTGTCGGAGTAACAGGAACACTATCCACAAACAGTAAATCATTTATGATTGGTGAGAATTGTGATTATTATAATCGTGGCTTTAAAGGTAAAATTGATGAAGTTCGAATATGGAATGTGGCACTTTGCCAGGACGACATACAGGATATGACATGCGGATTACCTGATGATGTAGGTGACAGCCTGGTTGCATATTATCAAATGTCGGATGGTTCGGGTACTTCACTGACAGATGATAGCAGCAATGGACACACAGGAAATTTAAATGGACCACCAGCATGGGATACAGAAGATTACATTTCTTCCTATCCTGAAGGAAGCCAATGTAATCCCTACCTGATTAGTAATCTCTCTGATCTGCAATCGCTAATGAACAATGAAGATGTTTGGGATGATGGTGCCTATTTCAGGCAAACTGCTGATATCGATGCTTCGGCAACTTCGGGATGGGACAGCGGTCAGGGATTTTCACCCATAGGTACATTGACAGATCAAGCACATCCTTTTATAGGTCATTATGACGGACAGGGATATTGCATTGATCAACTTTATATCAACAGGCCATCGGTGAGTTATGTTGGTTTGTTTGGTTATATTGAAGGATCCACTATAGAAAACCTGGGATTAACCAATTTGGATATTACCAGCCACCAGGCAACCGCTGCATTGGTTGGTGATGCAAAGAGCAACAGCCATATTGAAAATTGCTATTCCACAGGCACACTCCATAATGATGAATCTCTTATGGGCGGATTGATAGGGAGTTTAAACTCATCTACGGTTAAACACTGTTACAGTTCCGCGAACCTGTATAATTCATCTTTCAATAATCATTATAATTTCGGTGGATTGATAGCAAGTGTGAATGAGGGAGGTTTGGTGGAAAACAGTTACTCCACCGGCAACCTGAACACACCGCATTGTTTTGATGTCGGTGGATTCGCAGGTTGTTTGGATGGGACTTCTGCAACCATTAAAAATTGTTACAGCACGGGTGATGTGAATGCAAATCCGTTATATGACGGCGGGTTTTTGGGCAATTATTGGGATGGTTCTGTTTTGAATTGTTTCTGGGATACTGAAACTTCCGGCCTTTCAACTAGTGAAGGAGGAACCGGCCTGACCACTGATGACATGAAAAATGAAAGAACATATACTGATGTAAGTTGGAGTAGTGGATTATCTGAACCAGTCTGGGATTTTTATTCAAATCCATACGACGATACCGCCACAGAAGATTACTGGGATCTTGATCCTTCAGGAAGCAGAAACACTGGTTATCCCTATTTGTCCTGGGAATATAATACACACACCCTTCCGGTCGAACTCTCCACCTTCACCGCTCAATTTATAGAAAATACGCCAACAATATATTGGTCAACGCAGTCTGAAACAGACAATATGGGATGGTTCGTATATCGAAATGATGAGAATGACTTTTCATCCTCAGAAGTGATTTCAGATATGATCGAAGGGCATGGAACGACGACTCAGCAGCAGTTCTATACCTATGAAGATGATATTGAGAATCCTGAGGTAGGAGATACCTATTACTACTGGTTGGAATCTGTAGATTATAGCGGAATAATAAATCATTATGACAGAGTTGCGATACTGACGATTCCAGATACTCATGGTTCGAATAATAATCTTGTTCCGGCTCCAGAACGTTTTGGATTATTTCAAAATGAACCGAATCCGGTAATAAATTCCACTCGTATTGCTTTTAATCTTCATGAGACAGCCAAGGTAGATCTTGCAGTGTACAATCTTAAGGGTCAGCTTGTGAAGAAGCTCTATTCTGGTGTTACCTCCAAGCATACCGTTATGTGGAATGGTAAGGATGAGCAGGGTAATGAGCTTGAGAGCGGTGTATATTTATATAGATTACTCCTCAATGGTAAGACAGAAGAAACAAAGAAATTAATATTAATGAAATGATAGTAAAAATGAAAGAAAAAAAAACAAACGATCCACTTCTTACGCCAGCAGGCGAAAATGGTGTGACAATCCGCCTTCATCCCGATATCGGGACGGCGGGACAAGGGAGAAAAAAATGAAAAAGAAAATTTAGTCGGTTTGAAAGAGGTATTAATTTAAGGGAGATATCATGCAAAGCATAAAAAAATCCAACTCTTAACAATTTTCTTCTCAATGAATGTCCTCCTTTTTTCAATTCTTAAACAATGGAATTATAAAATATTAAAAAACATAATAAGAACATGGTGGTAAAACAATGAAAACACTAAAATTTCTAATAATTGGATTAACATTTCTGACAACTTTTGTTTTTACTCAAGAGACAAAAATTACACTGCCAACTGATGATAATACCAGTAGTTTCGTAGTTGATGGATCTAATGTAGCTCAAACAATGAAATTCTATGCTGATGGCGGATTTTTTTTAAATGGGTTTCAAGGGACCGGAACAGTCCCCTTAGAAGGACCTGGTAACAGACTTGTGTGGTATCCTGGGAAAGCTGCTTTTAGAGCTGGATCTGTAGGCGAAACTCAATGGAATGATGTAAACATAGGAAGTTATTCCAGTGCTATGGGCTTTAATACAACAGCAAGCGGAAATTTTTCTTTAGCAATGGGGTATGGAACAACTTCTCAAGGGTATGCCTCAACGGCAATTGGTAAATATAATGTTGGAGGCGGTACAACCGATAGCTGGGTTTCAACTGATCCAATATTTGAAATTGGAATTGGAGCCGATACGGATCACCCAGCCAATGCAATGACTGTATTAAAAAATGGTAATACAACAATTGCAGGAAGTGTAAAATCTGAAAGCGGCGGTTTTATTTTCCCGGATGGAACAACGCAAACAACTGCAGCAACCTCTTCTCAATGGGTTTCATCAGGTAATAATCTTTATAACGGCAACACCGGGAATGTGGGGGTAAATAAAACTACTCCTATAACTCAACTACATGTTGGTGGAACTGATGGATTACTGGTTGAAGGAACATTCGGAGTTGGTACTGCAATATCACCTGGTGCAGGTACAAGAATGCACTTTTATCCTGGCAAAGCCTCTTTTAGAGCTGGATCTGTGGGCGGAACGCATTGGGATTTAGCAAATATAGGAAATTATTCCAGTGCTATGGGATTTAATACAATTGCAAGCGGAGGGTTTTCTTTTGCAATGGGGCATACTACAACAGCCAGTGGTAACTATTCAACTGCAATGGGGATTAATGCTACAGCGGGTGGTGAATCAGCTTTTGCTTATGGAGATAATGTAACTGCAAGCGGAAATAACAGCATCGCGATTGGAGAGAATGTAATAGCGAGTGGAGATCACTCAACTTCAGTTGGAAATTACTGTACAAACAACGCCGTTGGCTCTTTTATGTTAACTGATTATTGCCCAGCTCAAACTACTCAGCCTAGGTTAGTTAATAGTCTTCCCTACTCAATGAATATGCGTTTTCACGGAGGATATATTTTATACACCGATGATAATCTATTAGTAGGAGCTCTTTTAGGTGCAGATCAATCTAGTTGGAGCACTTGGTCTGATTCAACAAAAAAAGAAAATGTATTAATAGCTGATGGAGAGTATTTCTTAAACAGCATCTCAAAACTTAAACTTGGTAGTTGGAATTATAAAGAACAAGACCCAAAAGATTTTCGTCACTATGGACCAATGGCACAAGAAATATTTCATTATTTCGGAAATGACGGAATTGGAACTATTGGCTGTGACACACTGCTTACCTCTGCAGATATGGACGGAATTATGATGATTGCGATACAGGCTCTGGAGAAAAGGACAAGTGAAAACCGGAAGTTAGAACTCAGAATACAGAAGTTAGAAGAAGAGAAAGCCAAAGCTGAGGAAAACTATACGAAAGTTGAAATTAAAAACTCAAAATTGGAAGAGAGAAACAACGAAATTCAAGATAGGTTGACAAAACTTGAAGGAATGGTGGAAGCGTTATTGAAAGAAAAAGTAGACGTAGCAAAAAATGACTAAAAAATGGTAAAGCAATGAGAAATTTAATATTAATGCTAGTATCAATCGTATTAACAACTGCAAACATTTTCTCGCAAGGAATAACTATCGGCAGTGGAACAACTTTAACTGGCGGTTCTGCGACAATTACAATAACCGGCTCATGGAATAATTCCGGTACATATACAGCTGGTTCAAGTACTGTTATTTTTAATGGTAGTGGAACACAAACAATTACAAATAACAGCGGTGAAACTTTTAATAATGTAACTATTAATAAATCTATTGGTGATGTGCAACTTGCAAATAACATTGCGGTTAACGGAACATTATCTTTGATTGGTGGAGATCTTGACCTAACCGGTAAAACAGTTTCTCTCGGAACCAGCGGAACATTAAGCGAAACCGCTGGAAATACTGTAAAGGGAAGCACCGGAACAATCAGCGCTACACGTACATTAAATGCTCCATCGTCAAATAATGTAGCTGGTCTCGGTGCTGAGATTACAGAAGATGGCAATCTGGGATCATGCAATATTACAAGAGGTGTGCAGGCACAAGGTGGTCTTGGCATTGATCGCTATTATCAGATTACAACCGGGAACTCACCCTCAAATGCAACACTCGTATTCAACTATTATGATTCCGAACTGAATGGAGTGACCGAGTCTCAACTCGCACTTTTCAAATCTTCAGATGGTACTTCATGGACAGAGCAAACTTCTGCGGAATTAGATACTGAAAACAATACACTAACCTTAACAGGCCTTGATGCGTTCAGTTACTGGACTGCTGCAGAAGAAGGATCGGGACCGACCCTGCCTGTCGTACTCTCCACCTTCACCGTTCAGTTCATAGAGAACACGCCAACGATCCACTGGTCAACACAGTCAGAAAACGATAACATGGGTTGGTTTGTCTATAGAGGTGATGAGAATGATTTTCTCACCTCAGAAGTGATTTCTGATATGATCGAAGGACAAGGCACGACAACCCAGCAGAGTAATTATGTGTATGAAGACAATTTTGAAGATACAGAGATTGATAGTATGTATTATTACTGGTTAGAATCAATAGATTACAGTGGACTGACACACCATTATAATAAAGTAGCAACGCTTGTAATTCCAGAGAATACTGATCCTGGGAATAATATAGTACCAGAACCTGAGCAATTTGGACTATTCCAGAACGAGCCGAATCCCGTTATATCATCAACAAAAATTTCGTTTAATCTTCCAGAAACTTCTCAGGTTGATCTGGCAATCTATAATCTCAAGGGGCAGCTTGTGAAGGAGCTCTATTCTGGCGTAACGTCCAAACATACAGTCATGTGGGATGGCAAGGATGAGCAGGGAAAAACACTTGAGAGCGGTGTGTATTTATATAGATTGCTTGTGAATGGTAAGACAGAAGCAACAAAGAAACTGATATTGATGAAATAAATGATACAATTAAAAATTTAACATGAGAGGTAAAAATGAAAAGAATCACAATCATTATAATATTGCTCAGTATACTATTTCTATCTGAAATTTATGCTGGAGACCTTGATTCGCCCGATTATCCTAATAGTACATCATCTTATACACTCGAGGATATTTATAACCGGTTGAATGGTGATACAACGGCTTCTCCGAGTACTTTCACCGAGCCGAGTTTGGCTCCCGGTTCTACGGGTCATACATTGACTGAAATATATGATGCAGCTGATGAAGAACTCAGCAAAACACAAGTTCCTAAAACAGGTCAAACAGCTTCTTACTCTTTAACAGAAGGTGAAGATGGTGATTTAAAAAAAGGTTTAGCTTGGCCTTCACCACGCTTTACCGATAATGAGGACGGCACTGTAACTGATAATTTAACAGGATTGGTTTGGTTAAAAAATGCAAATCCGGTTGGAGAAAAAATCTGGAGCGAGGCGATTAGTTTTTGTAATGCATTGGACAATAATTATGATGGTTTATCTGATGGCTCTTCTGCCGGAGATTGGCGCTTGCCTAATATTAGAGAATTGTTTTCAATCATCGATTTTGGAGCAAGTCACGATCCCAATCCACCATTACCGAGTGGGCACCCTTTTTCAAATGTGCAATATTGGAGCTACTGGTCAAGCACATCATTAGCAGCATATCCATCTCAAGCATGGGTAGTAGCCATGAACGTTGGAGGATCAGCTACATTAGGGGATAAATCAACTAATCCAAGGTATGTATGGCCTGTCCGTGATGGGGATTAATTATGAAAATTTATAATAAAATATTGGAGTAGATATGAAATCAAAATTATTAAATTTAAAGCGTATATTCTCCTTAGCAATGACATTAATGCTTTTTAGTATTGCACCGCTCTTTGCTCAAACAGGAAATATTGACGAAACAGATAAATGGGCATGGGGAACCAACATCGGCTGGGTTAATTTTCGTCCCTCAAATGGCGGTGTCACTGTTTATTACGATCATCTGGAAGGATATGCCTGGGCAGAAAATATCGGGTGGATAAGAATGGGAACTCACACAGGAGGTTCACCGCATACATACGAAAATGATGCTTCTGATAATTATGGAGTTAATCTCGACGAATCTGGAAATTTTTCCGGTTATGCCTGGAGTACAAATACTGGTTGGATTAATTTTAACACATCTAATAGCCAGGTGACAATAAATTTGCCTACCGGCAGTTTTGACGGTTACGCCTGGGGAGAAAATGTCGGCTGGATTCATTTTAAAAATGCATCACCAGAATATAATGTGGTTTGTACAGATCCAGGTACCCTGCCTGTCGTCCTCTCAACCTTCACTGCGAGCTTTATCAATAACACTCCAACTTTGTATTGGGAAACTCAATCAGAAGTAGATAATATGGGTTGGAATATCTATCGAAACGAAGAAGAGAATTTCTCATCTTCAACAATATTAACGAGTGAGATGATTCCCGGACATGGTACTACAACAGAACCGAGCTATTATAATTATGAAGACAGAGTTCAAGATCCAGTAGTGGGCAGTACCTATTATTACTGGCTTGAGTCAATTGATTATAGTGGTATCTCTCAAGTGTACAATCTTGTTGCGCAGGTCACGATTCCCGATCCAGCAGTACATCCTCCACAGATCAATCCACCTATTGTGTATGATTTTAAGAATGTTCCCAATCCAGTTATGAACACAACAGAATTTAAATTTACATTGGATACAGCTAGTTTAGTAAATATAGAAATTTATAATATTCTGGGTGAGTTAGTGTATAGTACACCTTCTGTAGTGAGTCAGCAGGATCAGACTTCATCAATATACTGGAATGGAAAAAATACCAAAGGAGATGAAATTACTCCAGGTGTGTATTTTTATAATCTGATCGTAAACAATAAAATAGAAGCAACGAAGAAATTAATATTAATGAAATGAATCAAGATTTAATTGTCCTTTTATTATTAAGATATATGAGCTCAATTTTGTATTCAAGAAAATGAATGCTGATAAAATATAATCATGATTTTCATATGGATCTAGAATCTTAGAAACGAAAAAATAGGAGTTTGTATGAAAAAATTAGTTTTAATCGCAATAGTAAAAAATAATTACTTTATTAGTGTTTCTACTCTAAGATTACAAAATTATTGACAAAGTAATCCCATCAATTTGGTTAAATATGTGATAAAAAAATTTCCAGGAGGAAAAAGAATGAAAAAAATAACAGTTTGTATTATTCTTTTATTGTGTTTTTCTTCACTCAATGCAATGATCACTGAATGGACAGGTAATACCGATACAGATTGGGGAACAGCAACAAATTGGACAGAAGGTGTGCCGGATGCATCACATTCTGCGATCATTCCCACAGCTGTTACAAGCGGTAATTGGCCAACCTATAGCACTGGCTCTTCAACATGTTATGAAGTAGCTAATTATGGAACTCTTTATGTTACAGGTGGTTCTCTGAATACAAATTATGATTTTCTTAGTGGTTCTGGTTCGACAACATCACTAACCGGATATGGCGGAATAAACTATGGGATGATAGAAGGAGATTTTAATTGTAATGGCACGGTCAATATATCCGATAATGCACTGATTTCTGGTCACGAGTTCAATTCAGCTAGTGGTAGTACATTAAATGTTAATGGTGGTTGGTTATCTCTTGATGGAGATTTCAATGCAGATGGAACGGTGAATATTGGAGATGCAGCAGTATATGCGTCGAATCTCTTTGCTGGAGGAACAGTAACACAGACTAACGGTTCTGTCAACATAACACAGAATGTCGTAAATAGTGGAACATACAATTTTAATGGGGGAGAATTGAATGCCTCTGGAAGTTTTTCAAACGAATCAATTGGCATCTTTAGACCCTCGAGTGGTTTATGGGCTGTTCAGAATGTCTCAAATAATGGAACCTATAATCAGACAGGTGGAACAGTTAGTATTAGTAGTAGTTTTTATAACACGGGTACAATTGATCAGTCAGATGGAACAACTAGTGCAAGCGAGGATTTTACAAATACCTCAACAGGTATTTTTAGACCTGCAGGTGGTTTATGGGCTGTTAGAGGTCTTAACAATAATGGATTTTTCGAGCAGACAGGTGGTGAAGTTAACGTCACACAGAATGTAACAAATAGTGGAACTTATAATCAAAACGGTGGTGAAGCAGAGGTGTCAGGAAGCGTTACAAATTCTGGAGTCCACAATGTAATCTATGGTACATTAGATGTAACTGGTTCTTATATCAATAGTGCAACATACAATCAAACAGGTGGTACCGTTACTGGCAGTAATAATTTTAATAATACAGGTACAATCGATCAGTCAGATGGAACTACTTCGGCAGATGGAACATTTACAAATGAATCGATAGGTATTTTTAGACCTTCAGGCGGTTTATGGGCAGTTAGAGGTTTAAATAATCAAGGATATTTCCATCAAACAGGTGGTCAGGTTAATGTTGTTGAAAATGTAACAAATAACGGTACTATAGAGCAGGATAATGGGACAACAAATGTAACTCTTGATTTCACTAATGACTCACCTGGTATTTTTCGTGCTTCAACTGGTTTGTGGGCTGTTCGAGGTGTAAATAACCTTGGCACTTTCGAGCAGACCGGTGGTACAGTTACCGGCTCACAAGGTATGACAAACAGTAATTCTTATGCCAATAGTGGCGGCACTTTGACGCTTACAGGAGGGTATACAAATACTTATATAGGAACGACAACGGTTTCGAGCGGAACATTGCAAGTTGGTTCAGCAGGTCTTGACGGTATTGTCAATCAATCAGGAGGAACCGTTACTGTAGACAATGGTTTTAGTATAGAGGAGACAGGTTTCTACTACCAGTTAGGTGGTGTATTGAATCTGAGGGGAGATGCATCATTTCATGGACCTTTAGTAAATACTGGAACTACAGGTGAAGTTAACTTCGATGGAGGTAGATCACAGGTAGTCACTAATGCTTCAACTTTTCCCGTATCTAATATGACTCCAAGCGTGATTGTGAAAAACGGTTCATCAGTCATTTTCGATGAATTAGTTTCGTTTTATTGTGATAATCTATCGGTGCAAAGTGCAACGCTAAGACTAAACAGTGCCTATGTTGAGGAAAAGACTCCAGGAAGCGGTACATTATATCTTGATGGTGGTACTCTTGAACTTGGAGGTAATAATAATCTGCCTGATTTTCATAATACTACATTCAATAGTGCGAGTAAAGTTACTTACAATAGTACGACTCACAGCCAGGAGATAAGCTCCGATAACTATGGTAAACTCGAGGTTTCCGGAACTAATAAATACATCGAAAATGGTAATGTTAATGTCGGTAATGAATTCATTTTGAACCCAACGGTAGTCGATATCAGGGATAATGATTTCACAATACAGGACGGTGGTATCTTCACATTTTACGCAGATGCTTTTTTTGCTACAACTGGGACAGGTTATGTTAAGAGGGAAAATATCTCTTCAGGATTATTCCCAATTGGACCCGATCTAACAAATTATAATGGATTCAGGTTTGATAACAACGGTGTTGCTTTGAGTTCCATCGGTGCACGGGTTGAAACAGGAATAATACCAACTCATCCGAATGCAACCTATTGCCTTCAACGAACCTGGGATATTGTAAAGACTGGTACACTCAACGCAGACTTCACGTTCCAGTGGCTACAAACCCAGGAAACACAACCCTTTGAACTTGCAAGGACCAATAGCAGGATTGTTGGACATCTATGCCATACACCTCCAAGCTGGCAGGTTGTTAGTACGCCATCCGGTGCAACGGGAAGCGGCATGCTGGGAGATCCCTATGAATATGATATGGGACCAATGGTCTTAGTGTCCGGTTTTTGCCTTGGAGATGGTGATCATACATTGCCTGTAACTCTTTCATCATTCAATGCTATATATACTAATGATGCAGGTCTCGAGTTCGTACAGGTTAATTGGTCAACTTCGACCGAGACAGATGTGCATGGTTTCAATGTGTACAAATCTGAAACAGACAATTTTGATGATGCATATATGATCAATCCTTCGCTCATTTATGGACAGGGAACGACAACAAACGGGCATTCATACTCTTTTGATGACCTCGATGCAAATATTGATATCAGAAATTATTACTGGATTGAACAGTTGGATTATAGTGGATTGAACGAGTTGTTCGGACCTGCGGTTTATATCCCAGAAGATGGTGGAGAGCCCGGTTCTGATCAATATACGGAAACTCTTGTGCTTCAGCAGTATCCAAATCCTGTTGAGTACAATCTGAACATCGAGTACCAGATCAAAGGAAGTGCAGATCACCAGGATGCATTCATATATATCTATAACATGAAAGGTGAATTTGTTGAAACTGTACTAGGACATAATGGTTCGGTTGAGATCGATCTTTCTCATTATGCAACTGGTGTATATTTCTACATATTACAGGGTACTTCATTGGGAGATATCTATAAATTTGTCGTAATACATTAATCTTAAAAGGAACGATAATATACAAAGCCCGAAGCAATTCGGGCTTTTTCAAAATGAACCGAATCCGGTTATTTCATCAACTCGAATAGCATTTAACTTACCAGAAACTGCAAAGGTTGATCTTGCAGTCTATAACCTCAAAGGGCAGCTTGTAAAGACACTCTATTCAGGAAATACATCCAAACATACGATCATGTGGGATGGGAAGGATGAGAATGAAAAAAGCTTGAGAATGGAGTGTATTTCTACAAAATGGATGTGAATGATAAAACGAAGGATATCAAGAAGTTGATCCTGATGATGTGAGTCATTACCAAGCTGTGACCTGGTAAGAGAAGAGGGTGGCAAGGAGTCGAGAATTTATTTATAGTAGCTTAACACTTTGTCATTCGGAAGAGGTAATAATTCTTGACAATCAAAGATTATCCAAAGCTCCTGGTTTTAAAAACAATAATAGAGAGAGGAAAAACAATGAAAAATATATTTGTTCTTATTTTATTGATACTTGCAAGCTCAGGTTTATTTGCCCAAAATATCGAGGATTTCGAAACAGGTGATTTTTCTAACTTCTCTTGGATCATGGGCGGTGATGCAGATTGGGTAATAACGACAGCAAATCAATATGAGGGCTTGTATGCAGCTAAGTCGGGAGATATTGGAGATAGTCAGACTTCTGCGATCCAGCTAACACAAGATGGTGATGCAGGTAGTTTTACATTCTTGTACAGTGTTTCTTCAGAAGTGGGTTATGATTATTTGAAATTTTATATCGACGATGATTTGAAAAATTCATGGTCAGGAGATATTGGCTGGACACAAGCCAGTTTTTCCGTGTCCGAAGGAATTCATACTTACAAATGGGTTTATGCTAAAGATGGTTCATATGCAGGTGGGCAGGATTGTGCCTGGATTGATTATATTGAATTTCCTAGTCAGATGGAATATTCTACTTCAACGACTGAAACTGCTTCAATAGATGATGTGTACCCCGGCAGCCAGAATAATGAAATAATCCGATTAAATATTGAGGTTACCGGAAACTCAAATTCAATCGAAGCAAACTCTATTACTTTTAATACACTAGGCACAACAAGTTCGGTCGATATTGCAAATGCGAAAGTTTTTTATACAACGAATACAAATTTTTCCATAAGCAGCCAATTTGGTACAACTATTACAAACCCAAATGGAACCTTCATTGTGAATGCTACACAAGAACTATCAAGTGGTAACAATTATTTTTGGTTGGCTTATGAAATAGCTTCAGGAGCTACTGAAGGTAATGTTGTTGATGGTCAGTGTACTTCGGTTACAGTAGATAGTGTATCTCTTACACCAACTGTTACAAATCCTGCAGGATCCAGAACAATAGATAGGTTGTATAGCGGAGGAAACGGATCTTCAGCTGATCCCTTTCAGATTGCAAATCTTGATGACTTGGAAGAATTAATGAATTCTTCTGATTACTGGGATAAATATTTTATTCAAACAACCAATATTGATGCTACCGATACCCAGAGTTGGTCTGCAGGAAACGGTTTTACTCCAATTGGAAATTTTTCTACTTATTTTTCTGGAAATTACAATGGTCAGGATCATATAATTTCAAATTTATATATTAATCGAGACTCAACTGATTATATGGCTTTATTTGGTGCTGTACGATGGGCAGATATTTCAAATTTAGAACTTTCTTCTGTTCAGATCACTGGTCAAAATTATACTGGGGGTGTTGTAGCATATGTAAACGGAACAGAAATATCCTCCTGTAAAGTAAGCGGCACAATAAATGGCAGAACTTATGTAGGTGGAATTTCAGGATATCTCTTCAGCGCAAGAATCAGTAATAGCGAAAATAGTGCTACAATTTCTGGCAGAAATCAGGTAGGCGGCGTAGCTGGATATATGGAACAGAATAGTGATATTTTATATTCACTTAATGAAGGAGGTGTTTCAACTACCATGGGTTACGCCGGTGGAATTACAGCTTCATCAGATTTGGGAGAAATCAGTGAATGTTGCAATACGGGTTCGGTAAATACCAATAACAATGATGTTGCTGCTGGTATTGCAGCAGAATTTTATATGTCTGCCATTTATAATTCGTATAATACCGGTAATGTTAGTGGAGCAGATTGGATCGGAGGATTAATAGGTGTCAATGAATCATCAATTGTAGAAAAGTGCTATAGTACGGGTTCTGTTAGCGGAGTAGATTATACTGGGGGTTTGATAGGTGATAATATGAGCAGTAATGTAGATGATTCTTTTTGGGATATAATTTCTTCAGGACAGGCATCCAGTGATGGAGGTACCGGTAAAACTACCAATGAAATGAAAAACATAGATACCTATACCAATACCACAACAGTTGGTTTGCTAACTCCTTGGGATTTCACCGATATATGGGAAATGGATTCACGTTTCAATAATGGTTATCCTTATTTACAATGGCAATCATTTACTGCTCCTTCAACTCCTGATAATGTCCAAATTGTTATAGCTAATAATGAAGTTACAATAACCTGGGATAACGTTACCAACGCAACATCATATAAAGTGTATTCCTGCAATTCTCCAGATGGAAGTTTCACAGAAGAGACAAACGGTACATTTAATGAGACGAGTTGGAGTATTCAAGTGAATGCTTCGAAGAAATTTTATATCGTGACTGCAATAAATTAAGATAGTATTATGTATTAATGATTTTTTTTGAAGCTCCCGTTTTCAGGAACCATTAAGAAATTAGCATTTTCTAGATTTTTTAAGACATGAATTTGAAATGTATAAAAAATTTAAACAGTCATGCCCCCAAAAATTATTGGATGAATTTTGTGAAGTACTATGAATAAAGGATTTACGTGATATTGAAGCTGGAAAATTACTTTCCGGGAAGTATGGAAATTTTACATAAAATACTTTTGTAA
>Ga0272443_10000488_pt1 | contig 73442 bp, 69 predicted proteins | sample SSMAcet12_FD_193581 | JGI IMG/M metagenome (GOLD analysis project Ga0272443, IMG submission 193581) | Marine sediment archaeal communities from Little Sippewissett salt marsh, Falmouth, MA, United States - SSM-Acet-12 | ecosystem: Environmental > Aquatic > Marine > Wetlands > Sediment ...
GCCCCCTCGATCTCCGAGCAGTGCCACCAGACCTTCGGCAAGCACCGCCCGCCACGAGATCATGTCGTGTCCGCCGGGAAACTCCTGAAGCCGAACCGCGTATCCCTTTGCCTGCAGCACGGTTCGCAGATGCCGATTCGTCACGACAAGGTTCGGCGCCGCGCCGAGATCGCGCAGCCTGTTCGTCTCGAGTGTGCCGGCCGAGAGGTAGAAGCGGACCGGTACCCGGTCGGAGACCGCAATGCGTCGAGTCAGCCACTCGTGTTCGCCTGCCCAACCGGGCGTGAGCATCCCCGGTGAGAAGGCGAAGGCACCGGAGAGCGAAAGCGCGTTGCCGAACAGCTCGGGGTGCTCGAACGCGGCGTAGGCCGCCGCCAACCCGCCGGCACTCGCTCCGCTGACGACGGTCCGTGCGGGGTCGTGTGTGATATGGAAGCGCGATCGGGTCCAGGGGAGCAGCTCCGCGGCGAGGAAGTCGTTGAACGGCTCGTACAGCAGCAGTTCGCGAAGACGGATCTCCTGACTGAGGCTGCACGGCATGACGGCGACGAGCGGAGGGATCGTCGCGGCCGCGATCAGGTTGTCGAGGATCGCCGGCAGGGACGGCATCTTCGCGAAGCCGGTGCCGTCGAACAGCACCAGCAGGTCGTACGGCTCGGAGCGGCTCGGATCGTAGCCGGCCGGCGTGTAGGCCCAGACCCGTCGTTCGTTGTCCAGAATCTCGCTTCGCAGCCGGTCCATCTCGATCATCCCACGCGGTGTACCGGGAGCGCGCTCGTTGAGCGGCTGCGGGACGGCGTGGGGCATCTCGAGGACCGACCGCGTCAGCTCGAAGCCGTCGGGGTCCTCTTCGTCTCGCTCGAAGACGTACGTGTTCGGGTTCAACGGATCGTGGACATAGTCGGAGAACCGGGCGAGGCCGGCTCTCAGGGGTGCGTCCTCGGTCCGGGGGAAGAATTGGTACGTCGCGCGAACGTCCCCCGCCACCGCGCACTCCAGATACCAGACGTCCGTCTCGCCCAGCCGCCTCAGCGAGCGGCTGTGCCGTTCGGTCAGCAGGCTGATCAGGTGGACCTCGGCGACCGGCGCGCGCGCGCGCCACAGGAAGGTCACGAGACCGTTCTCCTGATCCCCCTCGATCGGCTCGATCAACGGCGTCCCGCGCTTGCCTATCTCGGTCCAGAATGCATCGAGAGCCGTCTCGTCACCCTGCTCCAGAGCCACGGCGAGCCGCTGCAGACGCGGACTCTCGGGAGTCGGTCGGTCGATCATCCTGCCTCCTTCGGTGTGCGAGAAGACGGTTGCGCCGGATTGTCCGGCGGATGGGCTGCTCGTATAGTGTGAATTCGAATCGATGGCGAGCATCATTATAGTTTGAATTCGAATCATGTCAAGAGCGGAGGAGGAGGGTGCACTGATGACACAGGAGAACGTTGGATTCCCCCGCGAGAACCTCGCGCTCAGTCAGATGGCGCAGGTGATCTACATGTTCAGGCGGTATCGTCAGGCACACGTGAATGCGTTCGGCGTAACGGTCCCGCAGTTCAACGCGCTGGTGCAACTCGATCGTAGGGGGTCGTTGAACCCATCCCGAATCGCCGACCTCCTGTTCATCGACCGCCCGACGGCGACGGTGGTGTTGCGGAATCTCGAACGAAACGGCTGGATCGAACGGGCGCGGGACGAGTCGAATCGCAAGTACGTCGTTGCACGGATCACCGACTCCGGGCGCGCGAAGCTCGGAGAACTCCGCCGGGCGGAGGAGGAGCAGGCCGGCGACTTCGAACCGCTCTCCTGCCTTGGCGACGAGGAACGGGGGCAGCTCGAGGCGATGCTCGACCGCCTGATCGTGCACTTCCGCGGCCTTCCGACGATTACCGGGCCGGGCGGAGATGGAGGCCGTTGATGTCGGGCGCGATGGAGACGGTTCGCGCGTTGCGAGCGGTTCACGCGAATTTCACGGCAGCGCGAGTCTCGCCGGATGATCTGCGCTCGATTCTCGACACGTGTGTCCGGGCGGCGAACGCCTCGGGCACAGCTACACGGTCCGGGGGGTTCGCGCGTTCGGCACGGGGATGATCGACGCGGGCCTTGCGGCGCCTTCGTCTCCGCCCGGTTCACCGACGAAGGCTTGTAGGTCGACGTGCCGTGGCGGGCGGCACGACATCCGGTAAGGAGGCGGGGCCTCGGGACGGAGCCGTTCGCACCGGCTCGAGGCCCCATGTAGCAACGCAGTTGTGGGGGCTGTCAAATCGGATCATAGCATCCATTTTGCCTGTGTGTCAATCCCCGGGCGCGAGCTGCCTGTCCACGGATGATGGGGGCTCGGCGAGCCGCGGAGCGTCGAGCCGGGCGACGACGCGCTGATGGACCGAATGATCGAGATCCTGCGCGGCATCGATGCCGATGCGCCATCCGCGCTGCAGGAAGCCCTCGAGCTGGCCTCTGACCATCCGCGCCTCCGCATGCTCGAGGGGTATGTCGTCAAGACGTACGTGGCCCCGTTCTGCTAGGAGGTCGATGGCACGGGGCAACCGGGTGCTCAGCTGTCGACGCGGTCCCGGAGCTGCTTAGAGCCCCAGGCTTCGATAGCGGTGCTCGAGGTGTTGGGTGATCGCCGCGGGATCGGCGCCGACGCGATCGATCACCTCCGAAAGCGGAATCGGCTCCCCGAAGACGACGCGTGCCGGCCGCCGATACTGCCATCTGCCGATCACCCGGAGGATCGGGTTGCAGGAGAGCAGATGGAAGATGCCGAGGATGGGAGCCCAGATCCTGTACGGGACGAGGAGAACCTCGGCCTTCGCTCGCTCGGACTGCGCCAGACGTTCGATCAGCCATCCAATCCCCGTCCTCCATGCGGCCTTCGGATTGCGCGCGTCCGGCGCGACCAGCAACGCACCGCCGTCAAGCACATGCTCGCCGGCCTGCGTCAACGCGGTACGGTTCCTCTCCCGGGCGATGTCCCGGGGGATCGGCGTATCCAGTTTGGCGACGAGCCACGCGCCGAATCGCAATAGGATCCCTCGTCTCGCCGCCCTTCGAAGCGATGGGATGGAGAGGTGGACGGCGAACACGCGATCGGCGATGTTCGGACCGAGCTGTGCGACGTAGCTCGCTCCGATCATCTTCAGGTCGGGGCGCTCGAGCGCCATGGCGACCAGAAACGGGGTGAGGATCGAGCCGTGCCTTCCGAAGACGACGATCGGGTGGGATCGAATCTCGTCCTCTCCTCGGGGCGGGAAGGTCACACACCACGACGCCGGAAGCAGGTCGAGAACCGCGCTCAAGGCCCCGTCGAACCCCGACACCTCGACTTGCCGATCGAGCCCCTTCAGCAGGTCAAGGAGCGGTCCCGCCGGGTACAGGAGGCTCAATGAGCCGAAGAACAGTCTGTAGGATAGGCTGCTTCGAAGCGCGGCCTCGTGCGTTGCCGCCATCGCCTCGATGCCGCCCTCGGCAAGAGACGCCCTGAGCTCTTCAGCGATGCGCCGGATACGCTTCATGTCGTGCCCCCGAGACGTGGATGGACTGCATTCCCGAGCGGTCCGCCGAACCTCCTAGATCCTACGGATCTGCCCGGCGCGGGGGAAGCGTGGCTCCGGCGGGACGCGCTTCGCGTTACGGGTTCGTGATCGCGATCGAATCGGACGCGATGCAGCCGTCCACGGTTCGAACGATCAGCAGGTACGTGCCCGGCTGCGTGACGGTCAGCGTCGGTTCGGTCCCGACGATTACGTCGCACTCGTTGTACCACGCGTAGGTGTATGGTGCGGTGCCGCCGGTGACGATCGGTATGAGATCGAGTGCGGTGCCGCAGCAGCCCAGCGTCCGGTCCGGTCCGAGATCGACCGTCGGAGCCTCGACGCCGTCGCGGACCGTTACGGAGTCGGTGACGGATCGCCCGTCGGCGCTCGTCACCGTCACGGTGTACGTCCCAGCGGTGCTTACCAGAAGCTCCGGAGTCGTCCGCAGTAGCTCACCGCAGTCGCTCCGCCAGAGGTAGCTGTACGGGCCGGTGCACCCGACGATCGGAAGGGCGCAGAGGACGACTTCCGGCTCGGCGCAAGTCAGCATCCGATCCGGTCCGAGGTCGACCGTCGGTGCCGGAATGCCGTCATGGACGGTCACGGAATCGGTTGCGGAGCGCCCGTCGGCATCGGTGACGGTCACGGCATAGGTCCCCGACGTATCGACGCGAAGCTCCGGCGTGGTCGACAGGGGAGTGCAGCAGTCGCTCTCCCAGGCGTAGCTGTAGGGGCCGGTGCACCCGTCGATCGGCAGGGCGCAGAGAACGAACTCCGGTTCGGAGCAGGTAAGCGTCCGATCCGGTCCGAGGTCGACCGTCGGTGCCGGAATCGCGTCATGGACGGTCACGGAATCGGTTGTGGAGCGCCCGTCGGCATCGGTGACGATTACGGCATAGGTCCCCGCCGTATCGACGCGAAGCTCCGGCGTGGTCGGCAGAAGGGCGCAGCAGTCGCTCTCCCAGGCGTAGTTGTAGGGACCGGTGCACCCGTCGATCGGAAGGGCGCAGAGGACGACTTCCGGCTCGGAGCAGGTGAGCGTTCGATCCGGTCCGAGATCGACCGTCGGCGGTTCGAACCCGTCGAGGACGGTGATCGAGTCGGTGGTCGCGCAGCCATTCGCGCCGGTCACGGTGACGATGTACGTCCCGGGCTCGGTGACGCACATCGTGGCGTCGGCCCCGAGTGTGCCGCAGCAATCGCCCCGCCACTTGTAGGTGTACGGTCCGGCCGCTCCTCCCTTCGGCACGGCGTCGAGGAGGATCTCCTGGCGTTCACAGGACAGCACCGGATCGGGACCGAGGTCCACGAGCGGTGTCGATACGTCCTCGGCAACAGCCACCGTGACGGATTCCGTGCAGCCGTTCGCCCCGGTTGCCGTGACGGTGTACGTTCCCGGCCGGCCGACCGACAGCGTGTTCGACGAGCCGAGCACGGCGCCCGACGCATCCGACCACTCGATCTCATACGGCGGGCGTCCTTCGCTGATGTCCGCCGATAGCGCCACTTCGGTGACGGCGCAGCTCAGTACGCCATCGACGGAGACGGAGACCGTCGGCGTGGTGACATCCCGGGCTACGGCGACGGATCCGGATGCGGAGCAGCCGTTCGTTCCGGTCGCGGTCACCGTGTACGTCCCCGGCGTGTTGACGGTGATCGTCTCCGTGGTGCCGATGTGGACGCCCGCGGCGCCAGTCCACACGATCGTATACGGCGAGCGACCGCCGCCGATGGACGCCGACAGCGTCACCTCGGTGACGTTACAGGTCAGTTCGTCGGAAACGGAGGCGGAGACGGTCGGAGCCGCGATGTCCTCCCGGACGGTTACCGCATCGGACGCGGAGCAACCGTTCGCACCGGTGGCTGTTACGGTATACCGCCCCGGCCGATCGACGCCGATCGTCCCTGTGCCAAGGTCGGTCCCGCTCGCGTCTTTCCAGCGGATCTCGTACGGGGTTCTTCCTCCGGAGACGGTGGCGGAGAGCGTCACACGGGTGACGTTGCACGTCAGCATGCCGGACGCGGAACCCTCCACGATGGGCGGCTCGATGTCCTCGGAGACGGTGACTGTGTCCGAAGTCGAGCAGCCGTTGGCGCCGGTGACGAGCACTGTGTAGGTTCCCGGCTCGGCCGCGGAGGCGCTCTCTCCGGTCGAGATGGTACGGCCCGACACGTGGGTCCATTCGTACGTGTACGGCGGGCGTCCTCCCTGGACGGCGACTCGAAGCTCGACATCGGTGACATCGCACGTTAGTCGTCCGGCGACCGACGCCGTGACGATCGGCGGGGCGATGTCCTCGCCGACGACGATCGTTCGCTCGGTCGAGCATCCGTTTCCGCCCCGAACGCGGACCGTGTACGAGCCCGGATCGGTCACGCCGAGGCGCGTCGAAGATCCGATCTCGTCGCCGGACGCGTTCTGCCACGACACCACGACCGGTTCCTTCGTCGCCGTGATGGTCGCCGTGAGTGTCACGATCGGTGTGGCGCAGGTGAGCGGTCCGGAGGATGTGACCTCCACCGTCGGCGGGGTGACGTCCTCATCGACGCGCACTGTGTCCGAGGCGGAGCAACCATTCGCGCCGGTGACGGTCAGCGTGTACGTGCCGGGCGCGTCGACGGTGAGTGCCAGCCCGGTTCCGACGGTGCGTCCGTCCTCGCCTGTCCATCGATAGGTGAACGGGATGCGGCCGCCGATCACTGAAGGGCTCAGTGCGATCTCGGTTCGGGTGCAGGTCAGCGTGCCGCCAGGTCCGGCGTTGACGGTCGGAGCTTCCATGTCTTCGAAGACCTCGGCGGTCGCGCTCGTCGAGCACCCGTTGGCACCCTCGGCGATGATCGTGTAGCGGCCCGGCGTTGCGGTGACCCACTTCGTCCCCGTGGCGAGCGGCGTCCCGGCTGCATCGAACCACCGAACGATGAACGGTGGACGCCCTCCGAGTACCGATGCCGTCAGCGTAACCTCCTCCACGGCGCAGCCGAGCACGCCGTCCACGTCGACCGAAAGCTGCGGCGCCTCGATGTCCTGGGTGATGACAACCTGCTGCCCGACCCGGCATCCGCCGACGGAGATGACGACGGCCGAGTAGGCGCCCGGCTCGGTCACCGTGAGGCTGTCCGACGTCGCGAGCAGTTCGCCGCCGTGTCCTCGCCACTCGTACCGGTACGGCTGCGTTCCGCCCTGCGCGGTGACGCGCAAGGTCGTCGACGGTGCGGCACACGTCAGCTCGCAGACGCCGTCGATCTCGAGCGAGAGTCGCGGCACGTCCGGGAGGCCGACGAAGTCCTCCACGGGTTGCAGATCCGTCATCGCGCAGGCTCCATCCGTCGGGCAGACCGTCGTGACGCAGGTCTCGTCCGGCCCGCAGGCCGACACGGCCTCGTTCGGTAGTGGTCCGGTCACCGGGGTGCCCGCGAGCCAGTAGGCGACGATCCGCTTCAGCATGTGGTACCCGACGGTGTAGCCGCAGGTGTGCGGCACGGCGGTGTTCGACAGCCAGAAATTGATCGCGCGCTGGACCTGCGGGAAGGAGAGGGTATCGGACAGCGTCGCATCCAGCCGATCCTCTTCGACGTCCCATCGGGAGATGGCGAGCAGGACCGGGAGGCAATTCCACACGAACCCTTCGGTCTCGCCGCCGACCGATCGCTCGCTGCACTCGAGGCCGCTCGATACGAACCCGACGAACGGAGCCGGGGCGCCGCAGCAACCGTCGTACGTGCTCAGGGAGCCGATCGTCGACTCGATTACCTCGACGAGATAGTCGACGGCGATCGTCTCCCCTGCGGGGAGGCGGTCGGGATAGATCCACTCGGTCGTCGACGGCCGGTAGACGAAGCCCGCGTGCTCGACCGGGGTCACGCGCCACGTGTCCGGGAACCACTCCGAAAGGCCGACCCCGTAAGCATCGTAGGTGCCGGTGATCTCGACCGTTACCGCGAAGCTTCTCGCCGGAAGTCCCGGATCAAGGCAGCCCTCCGGCAGGAGCACCGAATCGCACGGGAGGAAGGTCTCGATCGTGCGGACCGCGACGAGGTCGGGATCGATCGACAGCGGAAGCGACTCGTCGACTTCCAGACAGACCTCGTAGATCGCGGTGAGCTTCTCGATCATCGGGAGATCGATGATCTCTCCCTCCGTCCACGGCACGACCGAGTCGGTCGACCAGAACTCGAGCGCGCGATCGAGCTGCGAACGGGCGATGCGCTGATCGAGGCGGAGGTCGATCTCGTCGGCCGTGTCCCGCGACCCCGGGATGAGGTGAGCGATCGCCGTCGGAATCGGAATCGCCGTGCTGATCTCCAGAAGGCTGTCGCCCGGGATCGGGATCTCGAAGCCGGGAACCGTGGCCTGGAAGATCCCGGCGATCTCGAAGCAGGTCGGGAGTGTGTCCGAGTACAGACGATCGGCCGGTGGGACCGTGACCTCGTACACCAGCACGATCGTCGAGCCCTCGGTCAGGCGCTCGGTGAAGACCCATTCGTTGTCGGACTGCTTGAACACGGCGCCTTCGGTTTCGATCGGATGCACACGCCATCCGAAGGGCAACGTCTCGCGAACGCCGACGCCCTCTAGATCCGTTCGGGGTTCGATCTCCAGCGTCACCCGGAAGATGCTTCCGGGCAGCGCGTGGGTGGTGGACAGCGTTCGCTCCAAGCGGACCGCCGCCTCCGGATTCTCCATCTGCCCTGCGGCCGGCAGTGCGGCACACAGCAGGACGGACAAGGCGGCAATCGCCAGCGGAATGATGCGGCGATAGCAGTGCATGGTCACGGTCTCAGCTCCTCTTCGACTCGGGTCGCCCCGGGGCTGGTCCTATTCTCCTCATCTGACCGCCCGGAGTCTGTGATGCAAATCACAGGAATGCCCGACCGTTCTGCGGAATGTGCATTGCCCGGTCGGGACGTCGACGCCGCGCAGCGCGGCAAGTACGAACCCTCGGCATCGGTGCGATAGACTTCCTCGGCACGGCGCGGATCCGCGTCGGCCCGGGCGAGGGGAACGGAGAGAGATGGCGAGAGATCTGGAGCGGTTCGCGGAATGGCTGGACCGGAAGGAGGGTGACGCCCCGCCGGACGGGTTCTCCGATCGGGTCATCGCCGAGTGCTTCGACCCTGCCAACCTGGAGCGGCTCGCCCGATGCGACGCTCACGCCACCTTCACCGGCTGGTGTGGAGACACGATGGAGATCTATCTGCTCCTCGACGGCGACGTGATCGACCACGCGAGCTTCATGACCGACGGATGTGGGGCGACGGTGGCCTGCGGAAGCATGCTTACCAAGATGGCGAAGGGCCTGTCGCTCGATGAAGCGGGTGCCATGGAGCCGGCCCGGTTGATCGAGGCCCTCGGCGGCCTGCCCGCCGATCACGCCCACTGCGCCGAGCTGGCGATCAAGACGTTGCGAAAGGCGATCGCAAGCCGCTGAGGCGACGGTCGCGGGGGCCGAGTGGCACGGCGTGCGTTGCCGGTGCCGGACGATACACTCCCGGTCATGGCTGTCGAGACCGACGTCCTGATCATCGGATGTGGCATCGCCGGCGCCTCGGCGGCGCTCCGGTTGGCCCAGGAACGAGCCCTTCGGATCACCGTCCTCGCCCAGGCGCCCGATGCGACGGAATCTGCGACCCGGTACGCGCAGGGCGGCATCATCGGTTGCGGACCGGACGACTCCGCCGATCTGCTCGTCGAGGACATCCTCCGCGCCGGTGCCGGTCTGAGTTCGCCGGAGGCGGCGCGGCAGCTGGCCGAGCGCGGTCCAAGGCTGGTCGAGTCGGTCCTCGTCGATGCCCTCGGTGTCCCGCTCTCGAAAACCGACGACGGCGAGGCCGAGTACGCGCAGGAAGGGGCGCATTCCGTGCCGCGCGTCCTTCACTACCGCGACGAGACGGGACGGGTGATCCAGGAGCGGTTGATCGCCGCGCTGCGGAACCTTCCGAACGTGGAGCTGCTGACCGGTCGAACGGCGGTCGATCTGATCACGGTGCCGCATCACAGCGCCGATCCGCTGGCCGTCTATCGTCCGGTTTCCTGCCGCGGGGCGTACGTCCTCGACCAGGAGGGGGAGGAGATCGAGCCGGTGTCTGCCGCGGCGACGATCCTCGCCTCCGGCGGACTCGGCCGGATCTTCCGACACACGTCGAACCCGGAGGGCGCGCGCGGCGACGGCTTCGCGATGGCCTACCGGGCCGGCGCGCGGATGGTGAACCTGGAGTACGTGCAGTTCCATCCGACGACGCTGGCCATCCGGGGAGCGAGCAACTTCCTGATCTCCGAGGCGGTCCGCGGCGCCGGCGGGCAGCTCCTGGCGCCGGACGGCGATCGGTTCATGGAGCGGCACGCGCCCGAGTGGGGCGATCTTGCGCCGCGCGACGTCATCTCCCGGGCGATGCATCACGAGATGACGGAGCACGGCCATCCGTACCTCCTTCTCGACCTGCGGCCGGGCCTCGACGCCGATCGGATCGAGGCGGCGTTCCCGACGATTCGCGCCGCCTGCCGCGACGCGGGCATCGACCCGGCCTCGGAAGCGATCCCGGTCGTTCCCGCGGCACACTACGCTTGCGGCGGCGTGCTCGTCGACGGGTGCGGACGGACGTCGATCGACCGCCTGTACGCGGTCGGTGAGGTCAGCTGCACCGGCGTGCATGGGGCGAATCGGTTGGCCAGCACCTCGCTGCTCGAAGGACTCGTCTGGGGAACCGCCGCCGGCGAGGACATCGCCGAACGCTCGGATCTGGAGCCGCCTCATACAACCGAAATCGCGCCGTGGGAAGCGACCGGCGATGAGCCGGCCGATCCGGTGCTCGTGCTGCGCGACCTGGAGATGGTGCAGAACATCATGTGGCACTACGTCGGTCTGTCGCGGAGTAGTGACCGTCTTGAGCGGGCGGCCGGAGACCTGGCGCACCAGTGGCGCGGCATCGACGCCTTCTACCGGACCCGGCGGCTCGACGACCGGCTGATCGGGCTGCGTAACGCCGCCCAGTGCGCCTGGATCACCTGCCTCGCCGCACGGCGCAACCGCACCTCCCGAGGCACCCACTGGCGGGAGGACGACGGCTAGCCCCATCTGCAACCGGTCTGTGGAGATGCATCCGGCGTGGGATCGTACGCTCTTGCATCTGGACACTCGGTGCGGGATTCTGGGCAGCATCGGGAGGAGGAACGCGAATGCTCGTAGGTCATCGCGTCATCTTGAGACCGTTTCGCCGCAGCGATCTGGACGGGCTGTACGATCTCGCTGCCGACGTGCGGGAGATCGGGGAGTTCTGGCCGCTCGGGTGCATCTCGGAGCCGCAGTGGTTCAAGCGGTTCGATGAGACCGGCTGGTGGACGGATGAGTACAAGCTGTTCCTGATCGCCGATCGGGACGGACGGCGGGTCGGGCAAATCAACGTCTACAAGGCGTCGCACTCCTACCAGGGCTGGGAACTCGGCTACCGGATCTACCGGCCCGAGGACCGGGGCAAGGGGTTCATGACCGAAGCCGTTCGGCTGGCGACTGCTTATCTGTTCGGCCAGGAGCCGATCGACCGGATGCAGATCGTCCTCGACCCGCGCAACGTCGGATCGAGGACCGTCGCCGAGCGGGCCGGGTACACGCTCGAAGGCACACTTCGTCACGCTCTGTACGACCGCGGAGCGTACCGCGACCTGCTCCTCTTCTCGATCCTCCGATCCGAGGCGAAACCGCTGCCCGAGCTGCTCGCGCCGCTGGAGGGCTCGTAGCGGAACGCCGAGTCGAGCCGCCATGAAGCCCTACCTACGACACGTCGACATCCAAACCCCCGGGAATCGAAACGATGTCACGCCGCTGTTCGCGGACCGCGAGGCGTTCCGCCGACTGGCCGACGACCTCGCGGAGCCGTTCCTGGGTGTCGGCATCGATGCGGTGGTGGCGATCGATGCGCTGGGGTTCATCCTCGGGACGGCGATCGCCGAACGGCTCCATGTCGGCGTTGTCGCGGCGCGCAAGGGCGGCAAGCTGCCGGTCCCGGCCGAGCGTGTCGGGTTCGTCGACTACTCGGGCAAGCGCAAGGCGCTCGAAGTGCGGACGGACGCGCTGCGAGCGGGACTGCGGGTCCTCGTCGTCGACGAGTGGGTGGAGACCGGTGCGCAGGTCCGCGCCGCGATCGCGCTGGCCGAGCGACTGGGCGCGGAGGTCGCGGGCATCGCGACGATCTGCATGGATCGGACCGAGAGCACGGCGGACCTGCGGGGGAAGTACCCGGTCCACACCGTTTGGGAGGACGACTAGCCGAGCGTCGCCGCGAGCCCTCGGAGCATCATTCGACCGGAGGTCGCGCCGAGCGCCGCGACGCGATGGGCGGCATGCTGAATGTCGGACTCGATCGCCGCTTCGGAGCCGAGCCGTTCGACGAGATCGCGCAGCGGCTCCGGGAACGATCCATCGAGTGCCGCGTCGATCATCTGCGCCGAGGCAAGGCTCGTCAGGCCCCTCGCTTCGTGAGGAGCTGAGCGAAGGCCACGGAGTGCCGCCTTCGCTTCGTGGGCGACGTTCTCGAGAGCTGTGAGACCGGCGATGAGGCCGACGAGGGCGTCGTCGCCGGCAGGCGTCGAGCCGGCCCCGAGGCCGACCAGATCGCGGAGAACACGGATTCCGCCTGTCGTTCGCCAAGCGGCCAGGATGCCGTCGATTCTCGATCGGAACGGATCGCTATCTCGGTCCGGCGACCTCTCGGCGAGAAGCCGGTCCAGGAGCGGTTGCCTCGTCCGTGCGCGGTTCGACTCGTCCGGGGAGTAGGGCGCGATGCGCAGATCGTCCGACGCGGTGTCTCCAAACGCCACGCGATCGCCGGCTCCGAAGCGAAGGCACCTTGAGTCGGCGGACACCTCCTCTCCTTCCCTTGCGTTCGGAGGTCGCCGAACCTCGACCGCGAACGGATGGAGCGGCACATCCGCGGTCTGCATCGAGATCAGCACGGGATCTGCCTCGTCGTCGAACAGGACATTCAGTCCATGCCGAAACACCGAGGCGACGCGCCCGGTGCGCGGCCTCCCGATCAGAACCCGGAAGGCGTGCCCGCCGATGCTCACGGCACGAAGATCACGAGAACCCATAGGGGGAGGATAACGCCCTCCGATCCTGCTGCGAAGCGCGTCGGCACCAGGCTGCATCGGCGGAGGTGCGTGAAACGACCTATACTCGGCGCCACACCGAAGAGGAGCGTGAACCGCATGGCAAGAACCGAGATCGCCTACTTCTCAGGAACCGGGAACTCCTTGGCCATCGCGAGGCACATCGCCGCCCGGCTCGGAGGGAATCTAGTTCCTGCGGTCCAGGTTGCAGACCGATCCCAAGAAGAGCGCCCGGCGGATACGATCGGTCTGGTCTTCCCGATCTATGACTTCCGGGCCCCTCGGTGCATCTTCGACTACCTGGACACGGTGGCGGACATCGAAACGAAGTACGTGTTCGCGATCTGCACGCACGGCACCGCCGCGCCGGGGCGGTCGCTCAGAAGGGTGCAGGCGGCGATGGCGTCGCGCGGTGGACGGCTCGCCGGCGGGTTCGCGGTTCCGATGCCGCACAACGGGGTCGGCTGCGGGCTGTTCTCAGATTCGAAGCGTGAGTCCCTGCTGGGCGCATGGAAGAAGACGGCCGAAGAGATCTGCGAGTACGTGACGCGGCGCGACCGCGGACGGGTTGACTCCGGCAGCGCGGCGCTCGCGATGCTGCGTCCGTCGATGCTCCGGCTCGTTCCGGTGATCCTGCCGTTCCTCGGGGCCCTTGTGACGCGTGGATCCAAGGGGTTGGGGTTGAGGGCAAGCGACGCGTGTACGGCTTGTGGGGTGTGTGCGCGAGTCTGTCCAGCGGAGAACATCGAACTCCAGGGGGAGAAGCCCGTCTGGGGCGATCGATGCCTCATGTGCTTCGCGTGCCTTCACTGGTGCCCCGAACACGCGATCAGCCTCGGCGGACTGGACGTGGGCATGGCGCAGTACCACCACCCGGACGTGACGCTCGCCGACATGCTGGCGCAACGAGACCCGACCGCTCCACCTCAGGTTCGAGGCAACGTGACTTGAGCCGGCCTTTTGCAGTCTCTCACGGCCCGAATTGAGTACTGTGTCCCCGGAACTCCTGTCCCCGGAACTCCCCCTAGGCAGTGTGTCCCTGGAACCCCGTCTTTCTGGAACCGCCGCTGCCTGGTCTTGACGCGCCAAGACACCTCACAGTACTGTCATGATGAGGCCTCCCAATCAAACATCGGACTCGCGCTGCGTTCTGCCTCAGGAAGCTCTCGCAGCCTCGCCGTGAATCGGCAGAGGCGTCCTCGATGAATCGACCGTGGAAGGCTCGAAAGGAGTAGCGCATGAACACCAACCTCTTCAGGCTTGCACTTGACCGACTTGAGCCAAGCGACTGGGAGCGGTTCGAGAGGCTATGCTCTTGCTTCCTTGCGAGTGAGTTCGGTGAACTGAGGACGATGGCCCATCCATCGGGCGACGGAGGACGGGATTCTGAGCTCTTCAGCCCCGAGAAGAATGCCTTCGTGGCTGCGCAGTACAGCGTTGCCGAAGACTGGAAGGCCAAGATCCGGAGTACGGCATCCCGGCTTGCAGAAACCCATCCCGATATTCACGTCCTCGTCTACATGTCCAATCGGCAGATCGGCGGTCAGGCAGACGAGATCAAGGCCGCCCTCCTTCCACAGGGGCTTGCGCTCGACTCGCGGGATCGGAGCTGGTTCCTCGAGAGGGCCTTGTCGGACGCAGTTCGGGAGAATGCAGCTCGTGTGCTTATCGATGAGGTAGCTAGACCCTACCTGGATGGTGAAGGCGTGATTGACAGGCCAAGCTCTCCCTTATCCTCAGGTGAAGCCAGAGCTGCTCTGGTGTACCTCGGGCTTCAGTGGCAGGATGATACGTCCGACAAGGGACTCACCAAGCTCTCATTCGATGCTTTGGTTCGGGCGGCCCTACGTCACACCCACTCGGACTGCCGGATGCGCCGGAAAGAGGTCCACAAGTCTGTACTGGATGCCCTGCCCGCCGCTGAGGCGGGCGCGACCCTGCGGCAAGTTGACATGGCCCTAGGGAGACTGACGAAGCGGTACATTCGCCATTGGCAGAAACAGGACGAGTTCTGCCTAACGCACGAGGAGTCCGAGCGAATCTCGACTCGACTGGCAGACCATGAAGGCGAGGCAGGTGACTTCTCCGAGGTGGTCAGAAGGCACTGTGAGGGCTGCATCGAAGAGGTCGAAGGAAGCAGCTCCGAAGACATCAGAGATCTCGCGTCTCGAGTCCCACGAGTGCTTGAGCGCCTGCTACTGAGACGTGGAGAGGTCTTCGTGGCTGCGGTCCTGGCCAACCAACTCGTCCGAGTTGGCGCTGACGACCTGAAGGACATCATTCTGGCAGACGTCTCCGCGGAGCCACCGGCTTCACGCATTTCGCAGCACTACACGGGGCTAATCGAGACGGCAGTGGGCACGTTGCTCGCCGAGGCCAACTCCGCAACCAACGCGTATCTCCGGAGACTAGCGACTTCGTACACCCTCCTGTCGTTTCTCAATGAGACTCCTGACGTGCAAAACGCCACGCGGAAGCTCTTCTCGCACGGCACCATTTGGGTTGACACGACAGTGCTATTGCCCCTCTTCGCAGAGCAGCTAGAAGAGGACGACGGGCTACGGCGCCTGTCGAGAGTGTTCAAGTCCTGCACTGAGGCGGGCGTGGAACTGCGTGTGACGTCTGGGAGTCTTCAAGAGATTAGCGCTCACATGAGAAACGGGCTGAGCTGTGCCCAGTACGATCCGGGGAGTTGGCGTGGCAGGATTCCGTACATTTACTACCAGTTCCTCCACACTGGTCGGCCTGCTTCAGAGTTCCGATCATGGATATCTTTCTTCCGTGGGTGGGAGCGGCCTGAGGACGATCTTGCGCAGTTCTTGGCAGAGGAGTTCGGCATGACGCGGAAGGACCTGCGTTCTGAGGCAAGGAGTCTGCCCGATGAGCTGCGGTGGGCGGCCGATCGCCTCTGGACAGCCGCGCACAGGGCGAGACGAGGGAGTGGAGATGCCCAAAACACGGCAACGACGAGGATTCTCATACAGCATGACGTGGAAACCTACCTTGGCGTTGTCGCGTTGCGACAGACCGAGCACGTCTCGGAGCTTGGGTATCGCCATTGGCTGCTGACGCTTGATCGGAATGCGTGGGAGATTCGCGACCGTCTTAGAGAGGAGTTCCGAGACGACATCCCGCCTTCTCCTCTGCTTTCCCTATCTTTCCTACTCAACAACATGACGTTCGGCCCGTCGAGAATGCGAATCACAGGTGCCGAGGAACTCACATTGCCTCTGATTCTTGATGTCGAGCTATCGGAGTCGATGCCCTATGACATCGTTGAGATCGCAGACCAGGTGCGGCGAGAGAACGAGGGCCTACCGGAGTACGTGATTCGACGGAAAGTCCGAGACGCGATTGACCGCGCCAGGCGGCGCAGGGGGTGTGTCGGTCTGAGCAGTCTCTTCGATGACTTGCATGCGGAGGACTAGTTGACAGAACAGCCTAGAAGCGGGATCGCAGAGACGCACTCGAGGGCACATCCGGTGGGCCCTGAGAATTCCGGGGATACTCCAAGCAACCGATGCAATGCGCGGCGTCCAGTAGATAGAGCTGCTGCTCATTCGCGGTCGGGCACTCTTCGTAACTCAGTTGTGATGTAGCAGTCCCAGTCGCCGTCGGGCTTGCGTGTCTCGAAGGCTTCCACGAAGCGGTCGTCATCGAGGTTCCCGTGCGTTGTACGGACGTGCCGGGATTCACGGGACACATCCTCCATTTGGTATCGTAGGTGCGGGTTCGTGTTCCGCCCGATCTGCCCGCGTATCAGGAGCCCTCTCGGTCGACTCCGGACTCGCGAACAGCTTTCTCAACCCACTTGCGGAAGCGTTCGACCTGCTCGATGAGATCGTCCAGCTCGCCTGCGCTCACGACGTTGGCCTGCTCGTAGGCCGCCATGTTCCGCTTCCGTCGCGCTCGGTCGAAGTACTCGGCGAAGCTCCGTCGATCTTCGGGCAGCCGCTCCCTCAGCCCCGCGAACGTACGCGCGTGGAACGCATCCTTTCGAACGCGGACTCCATCGAGGCGGAGGATAATCGTCGCGAGCTGGAGGGCGGCGTTGTAGGCGAGCGCGAAGCGGGTGTCGAGGTGGAGGACTTCTTGACTGGCCTGGCCCAGGTCCCGGTCGGCGATCGCCATCAGGCGCGCGATCTCGGCTGGGGACGTGCGAATTGGCCGGAGGTTGTCGTTCACGCGGCAACCTCCGCAAGCGCGATCTGATCGCCGATGAGGAGGATCTTCTCTTCGCTCAGCACGGCCCCGACAAACGGGTCACCGTCGGCTCGTCGCTCGCTCAGTTCGGCTGGAGTGAAGAGCGAGACATTGATTTCGCGGCCGAGAACCGTCTCGAGGGTCGCGAGCGACGGCGAGAGGTCGCTGAGCTTCACAGTCCCGACGACGAACAGGTCGATGTCGCTTTCCGGCGTGTCGACGCCCGCCGCGATCGAGCCGTAGATGAAGGCGATCTCGATGCCGTTGAGCTTCGCGAGCTCCTCGCGGATCGGATCGGCGAGCGCGACGGTCTTGAGGAACAGAGACCGCAGGTCGGTGAAGATCGGGCTCTCCTTGTTGGCGCGGTAGTGGACCTGATTCCCTCTCGGTTCGCGGAGCAGCAAGCCGTTCTTCGTCAGACGCTCCAATTCCCGCTGCACGGCCCGCGGCTGCAGGCCGGTCAGACGTACGATCTCGCGGACGTAGAAGGAGCGATCCGATTCGCGCAGAAGGAGAGAGAGCACGCGGACTCTGGCCTCCGAACCGAGCAGATCCCTGAGCATCATGCCTCCGTATACAGAACGTATACGATCGTATACAGATGGTAGTCGGCTGTCAACAGCTGTCCGCTTGCATTGATTTGCTACGTTCGCCCGACCGCATGTAAATGCGGGTTCTTGGCACCGGCGACATCGCCGAACTTGGTCAGGACGCACTCGGACTTGACCTGCATCAGCTCGTCGTACCGCTCGTCGTCGACGATCGCGACGATCCGCGAGATCGAGCTCTCGCCGTCGACGAACCGCCACGGGAAGCAGCCGATCGTCGCTCGCTGGTTGAGCAGCAGGTCGATGTCCCCCCCCAGACACTCGGCGTGGATGATCCCATGGTTGAAGAGTTCGATGTGCATCAGCTGGTACTTCGACGCGTCGAACCGCTCCGCGAGTCCCATCCCGTACTTCTCCCGGAAGTGGGCCTCGGCCTCCTTCGCCTGGCGCGGCATCCAGTCGCGGATGATCGTGTTCATCGGGTGGTCCGCGCTACCGCAGTCGACGCCGATCCACCGGATCTTCTTCTTGCGGCACCACTCGGCGAACTCCCGATCGGGCCCCGGGTGCTTGACCATGTACCGGACCTCGTCGGCCGTCGGCTGGTCCCAACCGTAGTGATGGTAGCCGGTGTGGATGACGAGTACGTCGCCTTCCTTCACCTCGACACGCTCCTCGATCATCTCCGAGGTGTAGATGTCGTAGTCGTCGGTGGCATCGGAGAGATCCACGATCACGCCTTCGTGCACGAGGAAATCGAAGTCGAGTTCGGCGATGTCCTTCCCCGGTGTGTAGAAGTGGATCTCGCCGTCGAGGTGCGTCCCGACGTGGTTGGAGTGGGTCAGGAGCTGTCCGTTCGCGCCGTTCGGCGCGAGGCGTTTGAAGTACTTCACCTGCAGCGGCTCGTACGTCGGCCACGGCGGCGTGGCAATCCCCAGCGGAATCGTCAGATCTACGAACTTCATGGTTGCTCCTTCCTAGGATCTAACTGCATTCAACGCAGAGGTCGCGGAGAGGCTGGAGAGGTAACCCAAGGGCAGGGAGCCCCACTCTCCCGCTCCTTGAAGCCAGCATTGCCCATTGCCCGACTCCGTCGGTATCCGATGATCCAGCCGTCGCCTCTCTTCTGCGGATCTCTGCGCTCTCTGCGTTCCTGCTTCTGTGCGTCTCATGTTTCCGGTGTTGCCTCTCCTCTGAGGATCTCCGCGCTCTCCGCGTTCCTGCTTCTGTGCCTCTCATGTTTCTGGTGTTGCTTCTCCTCTGAGGCTCTCTGCGCTCTCTGCGTTCCCGCTTCTATGTCTCTCATGCTTCTGCTGTTGCCTCTCCTCTGCGTATCTCTGCGTTCCTGCTTCTGTGCGTCTCATGTTTCTGCTGTTGCGATTCCTCTGAGGACCTCTGCGCTCTCTGCGTTCCTGTTTCTGTGCGTCTCATGTTTCTGCTGTCGCCATTCCTCTGCGTATCTCTGCGCTCTCTGCGTTCCTGCTTCTGTGCTCCTCATGCTTCTGCTGTTGCCATTCCTCTGAGGATCTCTGCGCTCTCTGCGTTCCTGCTTCTGTGGCTCTCATGCTTCTGCTGTTGCCATTCCTCTGAGGACCTCTGCGCTCTCTGCGTTCCTGCTTCTGTGGCTCTCATGCTTCTGCTGTTGCCTCTCCTCTGCGTATCTCTGCGTCCTCTGCGGTCATGCTTGTACGCTGTTCATGCTTCTGTCTTCTCGATGGTCTCGGCCAGTGCGCGCGCCGCGTCGGCGAAGCAAGCGAACGGCGGGGTCACGAGGCCGGCGCCGACCATGCCGACACCGGGCTCCTTGTGCGCGATGCCGGTGTTGATCGCCGGAACGATTCCCGACTCGACGACGCGCAGCGCGTCGATCCCGGTCGGCGTCCCGCGAAACCCGAGCGCCGGGATCTGGTAGGCGCGGCTCTCGGCGAGGGTGATCCGCTGCATCCGGCGCGTCGTCTCCAGAGCCAGCTCCGGCGATCCGCCGACGAACTGGACGATTGCCGGGGCGGCGGCCATCGCGAACCCGCCGTAGCCGGCGGTCTCGGTGATCGCCGAGTCGCCGATATCCGGTGCGGCATCCTCGGCGGAGAAGCCCGGCAGGTAAAGGCCGTCGACGATCGGGGCCGGCGCGGTGAACCAGCGGTCGCCGGTCCCCGACACGCGGATTCCGAACTCCGTCCCGTTGCGCGCCATGGCGGTGACGAGCGAGCTGCCCACGATGTTTGCCGCGGCGTCGAGCGCACACTTCCCCGCCGGCATCGTCAGATTCAGGAAGAAGTGGTCGTTGCCGTGGAGGAACTCCAGCACTCGCGCTACGGCATCCCGATCGGCCTCCAATCGGACGAGGAACGGCGCAAGCTCGCGGATGAGAAGCGACGTCCCGGCGCGGTTCCGGTTGTGCCCCTCATCGCCCATCTGGAGCGCCTGAGCGATCAGCGATCGTAGATCGATCGGCCCGTGCGCTTCGATTGCAGCGACAAGAACCGGCGCCAGTTCGTCCGCGATCCAACGCAATCGATCGATGACTTCATCGGAGTACGCACCGTACCGCAGCACCTTCCCGAGTCCCTCGTTCAGGGTGCAGTAGGCGCGGTTCCCGAACGCGGCGTTCTCGACGATCCAGACGGGCATCGACGGCGTGACGACGCCAGCCATCGGCCCGACGGCGTCGCGATGATGACAAGGCTCGAATGCGACGTCGCCGCTCGCGGCAAGCTCGATTGCCTCCTGCTCCGACGCAGCGAGGCTCTCGTAGAGAAGCCCGCCGATCACGGCGCCGCGCATCGGGCCGCACATCCGGTCCCACGTCACGGGCGGCCCGGCGTGGAGGATCGTTCGGTCGGTCATCCCCGGGACGACATCCCGGGCGATCGCGATCCCGACGATCCGGGGCTCGGCGGCGAGGAGACGTTCGGTCGCTTCCTCATTGGCGTGCGAAATCGGCTCGATCCAACGGCCGTCGGCGGTCGTCATTCGATCGACGACATCGGCGAGTTCGGAATCACCGCCGGCCGGAGGGCGCCAGTCGAGATCCAGCACCGGCGTGCCGTGCTCTCGAAGGGTCTCCGCAAACGACGCGAGGCCGAGGTTGACGACATGCAGCTCTCTCGAGAGGAGACCGTGAAGGTCGCTCATTCTCCGGCTCCTCGGACGTAACGCGCCGCGATTCGGACGGCGTTGGCATTGCTGCCGGCCACGGTGATGCCGGCCTGTTCGAGCGTCGCTCGCTGCTCCGTCGCGTTCTGAGGATCGAGGTCCGTGCCGGTCACCGACGCCACGATGTAGAGCGCTCGGCCGTCCGAACGTGCGGCAGAGATGGCGCGCTTCGCGACGTCGGCCAGGCTTGCTGCGGGGTCGGGATGGGCGCCGTAGCCGAGAACGCAATCGACGAGAACGAGTCCCACGCCGGGATCCTCGCCTGCCTTGGCGACGCGCTCGTCGCGAAGCGAGGGCTCGATCATCGGATGAGGACGCCCGACGGTGAACACATCGTCTCCGAGATCCCACAGGGCGTGTCCGGTCGCTTCCGTTTCCGGATGGACCTTTTTCGATGGGTCGAAGGCGACGTTGGAAACGATGTCGAGCCCCGCCTGGCTCAGCTGCGCCCACGCCTCCTGGCAGAGCGTGCCGCCGCAATAGAGCCCGAGGATATTGCCATCGACGGTCGGCCGGTCGATCGGAAGGGTCTGCGAGACTTCCGGATCGTACCCCGCCTCTTCGCACGCGAACGACGTTGCCTCCTCCAAGGTCACGGCGAACCGTGTTCGGCCGTCGAGCCGGCCGGGATCGGCCTTGTCCGGATCGAAGCCGACGAACTGCACGACGCTCGGCTTCCCGGCCGCGGCGAGCGTCTCGAGGAGTCCGGGGACGACGGAGGCAGCGGGGGCCTTGGAAACGACGACGATGACCTTGGTCTCCGAGTCCTGCGCGAGCGCCTCAATACCGAAGCGCGACATCGCGCCGCCGACGTCCGCGGAGAGGTCGCGGCCGCCGGTTCCGATCGCCTGCGAGACCCCGCCCCCCATCCGATGGACGAGCGACGAGATCTCCTGAATCCCGGTCCCCGACGCGCCGACGATCCCGATCGACCCTCGCCGGACGACGTTGGCGAAGCCGAGGGGCGCCCCGTTGAGGATGGCCGTTCCGCAATCGGGCCCCATCATCAGCAGGCCGCGCTCGATCGCCTCGTTCTTCAACGCGATCTCGTCTTCGACCGAAACGTTGTCCGAGAAGAGCATCACGTGCAGGCCGCGCCGTAGCGCGCGACGGGCCTCGCGGGCGGCATGGACGCCGGGCACGGAGACGACGGCGAGGTTGACATCGGGATCGAGGCGCAACGCCTCGTCGATCGATGTCGGTCGCGGCGTATCGGCCCCGACGTCGCCGGCGGTTTCGGTGCCGCGCAGCAGTCGCTCCAGTGCTTCCTCCGCTGCGGCGACCGAGTCCTCCGACTCGCCATCGATCGCGATCACGAGGTCGTTTGCATGGATCGTCTGGGATGGTTCACGGGCGCCGAAGCCGGCCTTCTCCAGATTCGCAAGATTCGCGGGGGTACCCATCGCGACGGTCGCTTGGATAACGCCGGGCAGCTGCTCCAGATCGCGGCTGATCCGCATCAGGAAGACGGAGTCGAAGTAGCGATTCCGCTCGACGAGGACGCGCTTCATGCCACCTCGTTTCCCTCCTGCGCCTCGCGGATGCGGCGGAGGATGCGTTCGTAGTTCAGCGGCAGCGTCGTGAACTCGATCCCGAGCGCATCGAACAGCGCATTCCCGATCGCGCTCGGGACGGAGATCATCGGATGCTCGGCAACGCCGCGCGCGCCGTACGGGCCGTCGGGTTGCGGGTACTCGAGCAGAGCCTGTTGCATCCGACGCGGGAGGTCCTTGGCGGTCGGGATCTTGTAATCGACGAACGCCGGGTTGAGGAACCGGCCGCGCTCGTCGAACCGGAACTCCTCCCACAGCGCCGACCCGAGCCCTTGGATGACGCCGCCGACGACCTGACCGATGCACAGCTTCGGGTTGAGGACCTTGCCGGCGTCGATCGCGGTGGCGATGTCGAGCACCTCGATCTCGCCGGTCTCGGTATCGACTTCGATCTCGACCGCATGGGCGCCGTACGTCCAGTACTGCGCCGGAAGTCCCTGACCCGTCTGCGGGTCGAGGTGCGTCAGGCCGGTCGCGATGTAGCGACCGTGTCCGATGACCGGTCCGCCGATCGAGTTCCCGTTCTCGAACGTGTAGCCGAGGGCGAGCTGCTCATATGGGATGCGCCGGCCCGGGTCGCCGTCGACGAACGCGACGCCGTCCTCGCACGCGATCCGGGCGGGCGCGACGTCGAACGCCTGTCCCGCGACGCCGCGGATCTGGCGCAGGCAGTCGGCCGCCGCCTCGATGACCGCATTGCCGCCCATGTAGGCGAACCGGCTGGCGACCGTCTGCCAATCGTACGGCGAGAAGGCGGTATCGCAGTCCCACGTGACGTGGACCTTGTCGATCGACAGCTTCAGCTCCTCGGCGGCGATCTGCTTCAGCACGGTGTAGGTGCCCTGGCCGTAGTCGACGCCGGAGACGAGCACGTCGGCCGCCCCGTCCTCGTCGAGCTTGATCACGACGGCGCACGACGTGTAGGTCGGCATCGCCGGCGCTTTGTGCAGCATCGCGATCCCCTTGCCGCGAACCTTGGACGCCTGCTCAGGAGGCGAGGACGGGGTGCCCCAGTCGATCGCCTCCGCCGCGGCATCGAGGCATGCGACCGGGCTGCCATGCCCCATCGTGAACGGCTCGCCGGTGATCGTCGTCTCGCCCTCGCGCAGAAGGTTCACGCGCCGGAATTCGACCGGATCCATGTCGAGCTTCCGCGCCATCTGGTCGATCGCCCGTTCGATCCCACAGAGGACCTCGAGGTGTCCGAATCCGCGGTAGGCGGTGCCGAAGATCTTGTTCGTGTAGACGACGTAGGAGTCGATCCAGCAGTTCGGCAGGACGTACGGCCCGCCGCCGGAGTAGGCGGCGGCTCGGCCGACGTTGACGCCGTAGTCGGCATACGCGCCGGCGTCCCAGACGTAGGTTGCCTTCAGCGCGACGATCGTTCCGTCCCGCTTCGCGCCGATTTCGACGGTCGAGTGGAGCCCCTGCCGCGACGGGATCGTGTTGAACTCCTCCTCGCGCGTCGCCACGATCTTGACCGGGCGCCCGCCGGCCGCCTTCGACAGGACGAACGCGAGCGGCTCCAGATGCACCCCGGCCTTCCCGCCGAAGCCGCCGCCGACGTACGGGACGTGGACGCGCAGACTGGCGTGCGGGAGGCCGAAGCAGACGCTCATCAGGTGACGGACGGTGTACGGCGCCTGGCTCGACGTCCAGATCTCGGCGCGATCGGCGGGGAGGGTCTGGACGATCGTCGCGTGCGTCTCCATCGCGACGTGCTGGACCGGCGGGTTGTAGAAGGATGCTGTCAGCGTTACGTCGGCCGCCGCGAACGCCGCGTCGAAGTCGCCCTTCCGGACCTTCTGATGGTGGGCGACGTTGGTTCCCGCCTCCGGGAAGAAGACGCCCTTCATGTGCTCGTAGGAACCGAGATCGGGGTGGACGAGGGGCGACCCGTCCTGCAGTGCGTCGCGTGGATCGAGAACCGGCTCGAGCGGCTCGTAGTCGATCTCGACGAGACGGCAGGCCTCGCGTGCGATGTCGAGCGTATCGGCGGCGACGGCCACGACCGGCTCTCCCTGATACCGGACGACGTCCCGCGCGAGGATTCGCTTGTCGACCATGTACAGTCCGACCCGGTAGTCCAGCGTCTCGCCGGTCAGCACGGCACGAACGCCGGGTAGCGCCTCCGCCGCCGACGGTTCGATCCGTACGATCCGCGCCGACGCGTGCGGCGAGGTGACCATCGCCGCATGGAGCATCCCGGGGATGGCGAGATCGTGCGTGTACCGAGCGGCGCCGGTCACCTTGTCGACCGCGTCGTCCCGCGCGACCGGCTTCCCGACGTACCGCAGCTCGCCGCTCATCGCCCACCACCTTCCCCCCGATCCGGGGCCGAGTTCGCTTCGCCGTCCCGCGCGAGAAGCCGCCCGCCATCGGAGGCTTCTCGCCCTTGCAGCCGACCGGCTGCAAGACGAACGGCATGCAGTATCGCCTCATAGCCTGTACAGCGGCAGAGATTGCCGGCGATCGCTTCGACGATCTCCTCGTCGGACGGATTCGGGTTCCGCTCGAGCAGGGCGCGTGCCGACATGACCATGCCCGGCGTGCAGAAGCCACATTGGATGGCGCCGGCATCGATGAACGCCTGCTGGAGTGCCGACAGCCGACCGGCGGTCGCTTCGCCTTCGATCGTGCGCACGTCGCATCCGTCCGTCTCGACGGCGAGGACGAGACAAGCGGTGACCGGCAATCCGTCGAGGAGAACGGTGCACGCGCCGCACTCGCCGATGCCGCAGCCTTCCTTCGTCCCGGTCAGGTGGAGTCGATCGCGGAGCAGCTCAAGCAGCGTCATCCCCGCGGCGACGGTCGCTCGCTCGACCTGTCCGTTCACGGTCAGTGAGATCTCGTGCATCACGGTCCACCTCCATCGAGCAGCCGACCGATTAGCCGTCGGAGCAGAATCGGCAGGACGGCGCGACGGTAGTCGGCCGAGGCACGGACGTCCGAGATCGGCGACGTCGCGGCCTCGGCGAGACCGATCCCGAGATCGGCGACCGCCGCGGCGGAGCCGGTCGCCTCGATCGGTTCGAGGAGGATCGGCGTTGGCGCGCAGCTCCCGATCGCGATGTGAAGACGCTTCGTCTCCGGGTGGTATGCTCCGGCGACGTTGACGACGGCGAGATCATGGCCCCGGATCCGTTGCTGCTTGAGGAAGGCGCACCGCATCCCATCGGGACGTGCGGGGATGCGAACGTCGGTCACGATCTCGCCCGGTTCCAGACAGGTTCTCTTGGCGCCGGCGAACAGCTCGGAGATCGGGACCGTGCGTCGGCCGCCGGGGCCGGCGACGGAGACCGAGGCGCCGATGGCCAGCAGCACCGGCGCCGAGTCGGCGGCCGGCGACGCGTTGCAGAGGTTTCCGGCGAGCGTCGCCCGGTTCCGGAGCTGGTACGTGCCGATCGAGACGGCGGCATCGGCGAGTGCGGGCAGGGCATCACGGATCGCCCGGCGCTCGGCGAGCACGTTCAGCGGAACGGTTGCGCCGACGATCCACTCCGTCCCGTCGGTGTCGAGGCATGCGAGCTCGTCGATCCGCTTGACATCGACCAGCAGCGACGGCGCCCGGAGTCCGTTTCGGATCTCGACCAGCAGGTCGGTTCCACCGGCGAGGATCCGGGCGTCTGCCGTCTCGGCGAGAAGACGGCAGGCGTCTTCGGTCGATCGAGGATGAACGTAGTCGAATCCTCCGAGCACGATTCGCTCCTTCCGCGCTACAAGTGCCGATGAAACGCGAATGACGGGCCGTTCCGCCCCGTCACGCGGATGATAGGCGACCGCCCAGGATTTGCCAAGTCGCCTGACAGGTTGGGGCGGCGGCCTCCTTCGTCGGGTACGATCGACCCCATGGCTGGTGAGCGAATCAGTGGCGAGCGGACCGACCTGACCGTTGTCGCGGCGGTTCGCTGCGCGTCGTACGACGTGGCAGCGGTCGATGCCGCTGTCGGCCGGGGGATCGACTTGCTCGGCGGAATCGAGCGATTCATCGAGCCGAACGAATCGATCCTGCTGAAGCCGAACCTCCTCGTGCCCCGAGACGCCGCACGTGCGGTGACGACCCATCCGTCCGTCTTTCGCGCCGTCGCGCGTCGGTTCGTCGACGCGGGCGCACGCGTGACGTACGGCGACTCGCCGGGCTTCGGCGGTTCGGCGTTCGTTGCGCGACGAACCGGGATCGCTGCGGTCGCCGAAGATCTCGACATCGAGCTCGCCGACTTCACGCGCGGGCGAGCCGTCAGCTATCCGGAGGGCCGGCTGATCAAGCGGTTCACGATCGCCGAAGGCGCGGTCGCGGCCGACGGGATCGTCTCGCTGCCGAAGCTGAAGACGCACGGGCTGACCCGGATCACCGGCGCGATCAAGAATCAGTACGGATGCGTCCCCGGGACGCTGAAGGCCGAGTTCCACGCCCGGCTGCCGAATGTCGACCTGTTCTCGCGGATGCTCGTCGACCTGAACCGGCTCCTCGCACCGCGCCTGTTCGTCATGGACGGGGTCGTCGCGATGGAGGGGAACGGCCCACAGAACGGATCGCCGCGGCCGCTGAACGTGCTTCTGCTGTCAAGCGATCCGGTGGCACTCGACGCGACGGTCTGCGAGATCATCGGGCTCGATCCGTCGCTTGTCCTTCCGATCGTCCATGGGAACGAGTCCGGCCTCGGACACGCGTCGGAGATCGAATGGGTCGGCGATCCGATCGAGGCGTTCGTGGCGGACGACTTCGACGTGAATCGGCGACCGGCCTCGACGACCGGCGGTCCGGGACGGACCAGCCGGCTGGCACGTCGGTTCGTCGTTCCTCGCCCGGTGATCCGGCAGGAGCGGTGCACCCTGTGCGGGACCTGCGTGGCGGTCTGTCCGGTGACGCCGAAGGCCGTCCGGTTTGACGGGGCGGATCGATCGCGCCCGCCCGTCCATCGCTACGACGCGTGTATCCGCTGTTACTGCTGTCAGGAGATGTGTCCCGAGGGAGCGATCGAACTCCGCGTCCCGCTGTTGGGGCGGGCGATCCATCGCCGGGCTTGACTCCACTGCCGCGCCGATCGACCATCGGAACGGGGAATCGAACATGGCGCACGATCACCATCACCACCATCACGAGATCGGGAGCCGGATCGGCGTCGCGTTCTGGCTGAACCTGGGGTTCGCGATCCTCGAGGTTGCCGGAGGTCTGTGGACGAACTCCGTCGCGGTGCTCTCCGATGCGCTCCACGATTTCGGTGATTCGATCGCGCTCGGGTTGACGTGGCACTTCGCGCGCGTGTCGGAGCGGAAGGGCGACGAGACGTTCACGTTCGGCTACCGGCGTTTCTCGCTCCTCGGCGCCCTGGTCATGTCGTTCGTCCTCTTCGCCGGCGGCCTCGTGGTCCTGTTCGAGGCGATCCCCCGGCTGCTCTCACCTGAGGTGGCGAACGCACGCGGGATGATCTACCTCGCCATCGCCGGGATCGCGGTCAACGGAATCGCCGCACTGCGGACGCACCGCGGGCGATCCGTGAGCGAGCGCGTCGTCACGTGGCACTTCGTCGAGGATACGCTCGGGTGGCTGGCCGTACTCATTGCGGGGATCGTCATGGCACGCACCGGGATCGCGATCCTCGATCCGATCCTCTCGATCGGGATCACGCTGTACGTGCTGTGGAACGTGGGGCGACGGCTGAAGGAGACGCTCGTCATCCTGCTGCAGGGTGCGCCGGAGGGCGTGTCGGTCGCGCAGGTCGAGGATGTCGTGCGCGGGACCGAGGGTGTATGTGACGTGCATCACACCCACGTTTGGACGCAGGACGGCGAACGCCACGTCCTGACGACGCATGTCATCTCCGACGAGACGATGACCCTCGCGGAGACGGGTGCGCTGCGCCGGCGGGTTCGCGAACGCCTCGCGTCGCTCGGGATCGTCCACGCGACGATCGAGGTCGAGCATCCGGCCGACGGCTGCTGCGGCACGAACGGCGACTGTCACGGCGGCTTGGACGGGTGAAACCTACCCGCCCTTCGCGGGTAGGTCTGACGAGGAGGTGGGCTCTATGTGCCTGACCGGTTGGCTGCTTCTGTCGTTCTTCTGGGCGTTCTGGGTATTCGCCTTCGGCGGCTGGTGGTGCGGCGGAATCTGCTAGTCCCCGCGATCGGCCGCCCTCCCGGGTGATCGATCGCGAGATGCGAGGGTCCTTTCTCAGATGGCGCGAGGCTCTGCGGGGCCTCGCGTCTCCGTTTCGAGCGCCACACGATCCCCATCGGATCCTCACCGATTGACGTGACCGGCGAGGATCCTATCCTCTGCGGAGATTATGACGGAGAACTCCGAATAAGGATGGGGCCGGATGCGACGGGAACTGAAGATCGAAGGGATGCACTGTGCGTCGTGCGTGCAGGCTGTCGAGCGCGCGGTTCGCGCCGTCGATGGCGTGCGCGACGTCTCGGTCGACCTCCTCGCTGAACGGGCGACGGTCGAGTACAGCGACGACACACCGATTGAGCGATTGGTCGATGCGGTCTCGGCGGTCGGATTCTCGGCGCGTTCCCTCTCCGACGAACGGCGCGTGGACGTGGCGATCGAGGGCATGACCTGTGCCGGCTGTGCGGGGTCGGTCGAACGGGCGCTGTCGGGGGTCGACGGCGTCCGATCGGTGACCGTCAACCTGGCAACGGAACGCGCGAGCCTGATCGTCGAATCGTCGGTCACGAACGCGGTTCTCGACGAGGCGGTACAAGGAGCCGGATTCCGGCTCGGCCGTCGAATCGGGGTGACAGCGCTACCGGCGGACGATCGTCTCGCACTCGACGCTCGGCGGATGCGCGAGGCGTCACGGCGAATGAGAATCGCCTGGCTGTTCGCTGTGCCGATCATCGTGTGGATGATCCCGGAGATGTTCTTCGGGCTGATGTGGCCGAACCCGCTCCTTTTCCACGTCGGGATGGTCGTCCTCGCGGCGGTCCCGCTGGTCGCGGCCGGCGGCCCGACGATCCGCGCCGGCATCCGAGCCCTCGTGCATCGGACGCCGACGATGGACACGCTGATTGCGCTTGGCGTCTCCGTGTCCTTCCTGACCGGGATCCTGGCGGTCCTCGGGGAAGTCGGGTGGTCGGCTCGATCACTCGACTACGCCGGCGTCTCGGCGATGATCCTCGCGATCCACCTGACCGGGCGGTGGATCGAGGCACGGGCGAAGGGGCGCGCCTCGGACGCGATCCGCCGACTGATGGAACGGGGGGCGAGGTCGGCCCACGTGCTGCGCGGCGAGGAGGAGATCGAGGTCCCGGTCGGCGTCGTCGCCGTCGGAGACGCAATGGTCGTTCGCCCGGGCGAGAAGATCCCGACCGACGGTCGGATCGTGTTCGGCGAGAGCCACGTCGACGAGTCGCTCGTCACCGGTGAGTCGGTCCCGGTCCGGCGGTCGGTCGGCGATCGGGTCGTCGGTGCGACCGTCAACGGAGAGGGCCTGCTGCGGGTCGAGGCGACGGACGTCGGGGAGGCGACCTTCCTCGCACAGATCGTCCGGATGATCGAGGAAGCGCAGGGAAGTAAGGTGCCGATTCAGGCGTTCGCCGATCGGGTGACGCGCGTCTTCGTTCCGGTCATCCTGGCGATCGCGATCCTGACGCTCGTAGCATGGGTCGCCTTCCCCGCCGCATTCGGGGCGATCGCCGAATGGGCCGGCGCCGCGCTGCCTTGGGTCGATGGGGGCCTGGGCCCGGCGGCACGGGCGCTGTACGCGGCGATCGCGGTTCTCGTCATCGCCTGTCCCTGCGCGCTTGGACTCGCGACACCGACCGCCCTGAGGGTCGGAAGCGGAGTCGGTGGAGAGAACGGCATCCTGTTTCGTTCCGGGGAGGCGATCCAGACGCTTTCGGGGGCGAGACGGATCGCCTTCGACAAGACCGGTACGCTCACGATCGGGCGACCTGAGGTCACGGACCTTGTCCCCGCTCCATCACTCGGGGAAGAGGATCTGCTCCGCGTTGCGGCGAGCCTCGAGGCCGGGTCGGAGCATCCGATCGGGCGGGCGGTCGTTCGCGAGAGTGAGTCACGCGGACTCACCCTCGACGGACTCACCGCGTTCGCCGCCGTACCGGGCAAGGGCGTCGAGGGAGCAGTTGACGGCGTTCGAGTCGTCGCCGGGACGCGCGATTGGCTCTCGGAGCAAGGGCATGACCTCGCGCCGGTCGAGCCGGAGTGGACGCGGCTCGCGGGCGAAGCGAAGACGGTCGTGGGGGTCGCCGTCGTGGGCGGAAGCGTTCTCGGGCTGATCGCGATCGCCGATCGGGTCAAGGACGGAGCTGCGGAGGGGATCGCGACGCTGCGCGCGATGGGATTCGAACCGGTGTTGCTGACCGGCGACCTCCTGGCTACGGCCGACGCGGTTGCCCGGGCGGTCGGGATCGGCCGCGTGATTGCCGACGTGCGGCCGGACGGCAAGCTGGAGGCGATTCGGCGGTTCCAGGCCGACGGGCCGGTCGTCATGGTCGGCGATGGGATCAACGACGCGCCGGCGCTGAAGGCGGCCGACGTGGGCATCGCCCTCGGCACGGGAACGGACGTTGCGATGGAGGCGGCCGACGTGACGCTGGTCTCCGGCGAGCTCGACGCCCTCATCCGCGCGGTTCGCCTCTCGCGCGCCACGTTCGGCAAGATTCGCCAGAACCTGTTCTGGGCGTTCTTCTACAACGTGTTCGCGATCCCTCTGGCGGTGCTCGGGCTGCTCCATCCGTTGATCGCGGAGGCGGCGATGGCGCTGTCTTCGATCAACGTCGTGACCAACGCGAATCGGCTGCGGCGCGTCGATCTCGTTTCATGAAAGCCACCGACATCCCTTCGGTTGTCCGCTTCGTGCACGGAGGGTATCATCGCGTCGTGCCAGTAGCTGCAGATGCTATTGGCATCCAATCTTTGTGCGGGAGGTGGGCGAGGACATGAAGGTCACGCTCACAGCGATCAAGGCGGACGTGGGAAGCATCGGCGGGCACATCTGTCCCAGCGAGAAGCTTCTGGCGGCGGTCGAGCAGACGGTGGTCCGGCAGGGCGACGGTCTGATCCTCGACTACGCGTTGAACTACACCGGCGACGACGTCGCCATCCTCCTGACACACACCCGAGGGATTGATCACGAGGACGTCCACCGACTGGCGTGGGACGCGTTCCTCAAAGGCACGGAGGCAGCGAAGGAACAGGGCCTGTACGGGGCGGGGCAAGACATGCTGAAGGACGCCTTCTCCGGCAATACGCGCGGGCTGGGGCCGGCGGTGGCGGAGATGGAGTTCGATGAGCGGCCGAACGAGCCGTTCTTGATGTTCACCGCCGACAAGACCGAACCCGGCGCGTACAACCTACCGCTGTTCCTCGCGTTCAGCGACCCGATGTACAACGCCGGGCTGATCCTGTCGCCCAGCGGCGGCAAGGGGTACCGGTTCACGGTGATGGACGTCGACTGCAGCGAGGGCGACCGCGTCATCGAACTCGTCACCCCGGAGGACATCTACGACCTGGCGGCGCTGCTGCGTGACAACGGACGGTTCGTGGTCGAGTCGATCCACTCCCGTCACGATGGGGACATCGCCGTCTCCTCGTGTACGACCCGCCTGCGCAACATCGCGGGCAAGTACGTCGGCAAGGACGATCCGATCATGCTCGTGCGGACGCAGAAGTGCTTCCCGGCGACCGGCGAGATTCTCGCGCCGTTCGAGATCTGCCACCACGTGTCCGGCTTCATGCGCGGCAGCCACATCGGTCCGCTGATGCCGGTCAAGGCGCGAAGCTCCGTCTCGTTCTTCGACGGGCCGCCGATCGTCTCCTGCCTCGCCTTCTCGGTGCGAGAGGGGAAGCTGACCGAGCCGGTCGACGCATTCGATCATCCGTACTGGGACTGGGTTCGCCAGAAGGCGGCGCAAAAGGCGCACGACATCCGGCAGCAGGGGTTCTCGGGGCCGGCGATGCTGGGGATTCACGACCTGGAGTACGTCGGAATCAGCCACCGGCTCAACGCGCTCGACGAACGGTTTGTCGTGCGCGAGGGCATCCCGGGCACATGAAGGCGGACCGGATCGAGGATCGCATCGCGTCCGTCCTCTACTCGGAGGAGGCGATCCAGTGCCGCGTAGGCGAACTGGCGGCGGAGATCGCCGCCGACTACACCGAGCATGGCCGCGCAGAGGATCCCGAGGGGAGACCGGTCCTCTTCGTCGGGATCCTTCGCGGCGCGCTCGTCTTCATGTCCGACCTTGCCCGGCGGTTCCCGATGCCGGTCGAGTATGACCTGATATCCATCTCGTCGTACGGGAACGGAACCGCGCCCGGCGCGGTCCGGCTGGTCAAGGACCTCGAGAAGCCGATCGGCGGACGGGACGTCCTGATTGTCGAGGACATCATCGATACGGGGTTCACGATCGAGTACCTCAAGCGTAGCTTCGCCGCGCGGAATGCCGCGTCGGTGCGCGTCTGTTCGCTCGTCGATAAGATCGTCCGCCGCGAGAAGCCGGTCGAGATCGACTACATCGGCTTCACGCTCCGGGAGGACGCATTCGTCGTCGGCTATGGCATGGACTACGCGGAGCTGTACCGGAATCTGCCGTTCATCGGTGTCCTGAAGCCGGACTTCATCCGATGAGCGAAGGGGCGTCTCGGCTGACGCTCGGCATCGAGACGTCGTGCGACGAGACGTCGGTGGCGATCGTCCGAGATGAGACCGACGTCATTGTTAATCTCGTCTACTCGCAGGCCGAGCTGCACGCCCAGTACGGCGGTGTCGTCCCCGAGGTCGCGTCTCGCGATCACGTGCGAAAACTCCCATACTTGGTGCGCGAGGCGTCGCAGACCTGTGGCGTGCCGCTCTCGGATCTATCGCTGATCGCGGCGACGGCCGGTCCGGGCCTGGTCGGTCCGCTGCTGGTCGGCCTCTGCCACGGCAAGGGGATGGCATTCGGACTCGGCGTCCCTTTCATCGGGGTGAACCACCTGGAGGGGCACCTGTTCGCTCATCGACTGAGCGAGCCGGAGGTCGAACCGCCGTTCCTGGCGCTGATCGTGTCGGGGGGGCACACGAGCCTCATCGATGTTCCGACCTTTGGGACATATCGATTGGTCGGGCGGACCGTCGACGATGCGGCGGGCGAGGCACTCGACAAGATCGGCAAGATGATCGGGATCGGGTATCCGGCGGGGGCCGAGATCGACCGGCTCGCCGGCGAGGGCGACCCGAAGGCGATCCCGTTTCCGCGGCCGATGGCCGGCTCGCCGGGCTTCGACTTCTCCTTCGCCGGTCTGAAGACGGCGGTGCTGTACCATCTTCGGAAGCACCCGCGCGAGCGGCACGCGGATATCGCCGCGTCGGTCCTCGCGTCCGTCGTCGGCATCCTGACCAAGAAGTCGATCGAGGCGGCCCGCCGGTACCATCGGCGTCGCCTGATCGTCGTCGGCGGGGTCGCGGCGAACTCCCACCTGCGAGAGGCGCTCGTCGCCGCCGGTGCGAAGCGTGAGATCGGGGTGTCATTCCCGCCGCTCGAGCTCTGTACCGACAACGCCGCGATGATCGCCGCCGCCGGCGCGTTCCGCCACTGGCAACTCGGGGAATCGCATCCGCTGTCGCACCCGCCGGACCCGTCCCTCGCTCTCGGCGAGAACGACGAGGAGTAGCTCGCGGCACATCCCGGGCTGTGGTGTGGTGTGGCTCCTGAGGGGGCGGCGAGTGCCGCCGGTAGGAATGGCTAGCCAGCCGCTGCCGGTTCGAGTTCCGTCTCGGTCTGCGGAGTTTCGACGCCGAGGACCCGCCGCAGCACCGTGAGCGACACCTCGAGCATGCCGTCGTCCGGCTCGGCGGTGGTGAGCCGCTGCAGCCAAAGGCCGGGCTGCGCTAGGATGCGTACCCACCAGCGATCGAAGTTGCGGCCCGAGAATCGAAGCGCCTCGTACGAGACGCCGGCAACGACCGGCAGGAGCAGCAGTCGCGAGAGGATCTTCAGCCAGAGCGCCGGGTTGCCCGCGAGCGAGAAGACCAGAATCGCGATTACGAAGACGGTCATCAGGAACGCCGTCCCGCACCTGGGATGGAGCGTCGTGTGCCGCTTTGCGTTCTCCACCGTCAGCGGCTCGTCGGCTTCATAGGTGTAGATCGCCTTGTGCTCCGCGCCGTGGTATTGAAAGACGCGGTGGATGTCCTTCATCCGCGAAATCACCAGCAGGTAGACGAAGAAGAATCCTAGCCGGATGAACCCTTCGACTAGGTTGAACAGGACCGAGCTTCCGAGACGCAGGCCGGCGATCGAGTTGGTCAGGTACAGCGGGAGGACGATGAACGCGCCGATCGCGACGGCGATCGCGATGCCGAACGTGAGGAAGGTCCCGCCCTGGCTGAGCTGCTCGTCCTCAGGGAACGCGAGCTTCGTCGACAGGTTCAGCGCTCGCAGCCCGAGCGACATCATGTCGTACATCCGGAACAGGCCGCGAAGGAACGGAATCTTGCCGAGGCGTACGAAGCGCGTACGTGCCGGCATCGAGCGAACAAGGATCTCACCGTCCGACTGACGACGAACGGCGACCGCGATGCGATCGCCGTTCTGCATCATCACGCCTTCGATGACCGCCTGTCCGCCTACGGGCGGCTTCACTTACGCTTCCTCTTTGCCCTGAGCGTACTTCCGGTTGAACCGCTCGACGCGGCCCTCGGTGTCGACGAACCGCTCCTCGCCGGTGAAGAACGGATGACACTTCGAACAGATGTCGACGCGCATCTCCTCCACCGTTGAGACGGTGTCGAATTCGGCTCCGCATCCGCAGATGACCTTGGCCGGTTTCAGCTCGGGATGAATTCCCTGCTTCACGATGCCTCCGTATCGATCCCTAGCGCTTGGAGTACTGCTCGCTCTTGCGCGCCTTGCGCCGGTTGATCTTCTTGCGTTCGACCTCGCGGGCGTCGCGGGTCAGCAACCCGGCCTGCCGTAGCGGAAGCTTGTATTCGTCGGTGACGCCGACGAGGGCGCGGGCGATCCCGAGGCGGACGGCCTCGAGCTGGCCGTTGAATCCGCCGCCACGTACCCGTGCCTTCACGTCGTACTTCCCGACCGTTCCGGTGATGTAGAACGGCTGTTTCAGGCTCTTCTCCAAATACTCGGTCGCATTCAGACAGGACGAGAAGTACTCGTCTGCGGGGCGGCCGTTGATGACCAGCTCACCGCCTCCCTCGGAGAGGTAGACGCGAGCGGTCGCGCTCTTCCGGCGCCCCACGGCGTGTAGTGCGCCGTTCACCCGCTTTGGCAATCGTCGTTCACCCTGATCCACGAAAGGGAAACACCTCCTGCAAGCATACCCATGGACAGATGGGCGAATGATACCGGACCCGCGATGGGGTGTCAACGCCCATCGATTGGCGGTTTGCCCGTCCGGAGGACCCTCCCGGCGAGTCGGGGCGCGGCGGCTCAGAACAGCCAGCGGATGAGCCGTCGGAGTCGAGGGTTGTCCATCCGATTCATCATCCACCGCTCGGAGACCCGTTTCGTCAAGAACGACATCGACGGAAAGGCGTGCTGGAGGAACATGATCCTGTGGAGGCGGAGTCGGTTCTGAATCGCCAGGCCCCACTCGTTGATCATCTCGCCGGCGCCCTCGCCGATGATGCGTACGCCGAAGATGCGGCCGGCCTTGCTGACGTAGGCGCGAACGGAGCCGATCGCGATGCCCTCGGCGATCGCGGCGCCGTAGTCGGCGTAGCTCTCCTCGACGATCTCGTACGGGACGTCGTTCGCCTTGAGATCGCGCTCGAGCGCCCCGACGTGGGCGATCTGCGGCTCGGTGAAGACCGTCCACGGGACGACGTACTTTCGGTAGTCGAACCGGATTGGTTTCGGTGCGACGGCGTTCATCAGCGCGAGCATCCCCTGATGCATCGCGGCGTGCGAGAAGAGATAGCGGCCGTTGCAGTCGCCCGGCGCGTAGATGTGGCGGGCCGACGTGCGCAAGCGGGCGTCGACCTCGATGCCCGAGTCTCCGACTCGGACGCCGGCGGCTTCGAGGTTCAGGTCGTCGAAGTCGTGCCGTCGGCCGGCGGCGATGAGGAGCCGCTCGCCGCGGAACAGCTCGCCGTGGTCGGTGTGCATCGCGATCACACTGCCTTCGCGCGAAACGCGTCGGACGCCTCGAGCGTTGTAGACGGAGATTCCCTCATCGGCGAAGACCTCTTCGAGGAGCTTGCCCGCGTCCGAGTCTCCGTGGGGGAGGAGGTGCGGATCGAGGTGGACAATCGTGACGCGCGAGCCGAGGCGTCGGAAGGCCTGAGCCAACTCGCAGCCGATCGCCCCGCCTCCAAGCACCAGAAGGCTGTCGGGAACCGACTCGATGCCGAAGATCGTCTCGTTGGTCAGGTAGTCGACCGTGTCGAGGCCCGGGATCGGCGGGACCGCCGGCCGGGTCCCGACGCAAAGGAAGATCCGCTTCGCCGTCGCTGTCACACCGCCGACCGAGACGGTGTGGGGGTCGACGAACGACGCCGATCCCTCGCCGAGTCGCAGGTCGACTTTCTCGAACATCTTCGTCGTCTTCTTCTCGGTGATGAACTCGAGGTGCTCCGCGATCCGCTCGAACGGCGCCGTCGGCGCGGGCGGTTCGGCGTCGGCGAGCGCGTAGTCCGAGAATCGCCCGACGAGGTGGCGCACGTGCGCCATCCTCAACAGCGCCTTGCTCGGGATGCAGCCGACGGTCATGCATTCGCCGCCGAGGGCGCGGCGCTCGATCCCGAGGACCCGCAGCCCCATCTCGGAGGCCATGACCGACACGGCCATCCCCGCTGGTCCGAGGCCGATCACGGCAACGTCGTAGTCGTAGCGCATCGAGGCGTTCTCCTTCCCGGCGGTCGAGAGTATAGCGCCGGAGGTTCCGTCATCCGGTATGATGCGCCGGTTGAAAGGGGATCCGATGGAGAGGATGACGGCTTTCTGTGGTCTGACGTGCACCGAATGCCCGGCCCTGATCGCCACGAGGGCCGGCGACGAGGAGGCGTTGGCGAAGGTTGCCGAGCAGTGGAGCGCGGAGTTCGACGCGCCGCTAACCGCCGACGACTGCCGCTGCGACGGTTGCCTCTCTACGACGGGCCCGTGGATGTCCCACTGCGCCGAGTGCGGAATCCGCGCCTGCGCCGTCGAAAAGGGCGTCGAAACCTGCGCGCACTGCACGGACTACGGCTGTGACAGACTGACCGAGTTCTTCGGCTTCGTCCCCGAGGCGAAGGCGACGCTCGACGCGATCCACGGCACGCTTTGATTCGAGCGGCTCGCTTCCGTGTCTAGTCGTTCAGGATGATGACGAACGGCCTGAGGATCACGTCCTGAACCGCCGACGCGGGGGCGCCGTCATCGTCGTAGACTGTCAGGATCACGGTGTACGTGCCGTAGCTTGTGTATTCGTGTGAGACCGTCTCTCCGGTCGCCGTGTCTCCGTCGCCGAAGTTCCACGCATACGCGACGATCGTGCCGTCCGGGTCGTGGGAGGCCGAGGCGTCGAAGTCGATCGTCGCAGGGACCAGGAAGCTCCCCGGCGGATTGGCTTCGAAGCTTGCGACGGGCAGCTGATTCCCCGGCTCGGTAACGAGGATCGCCACGCTCTCCGACGTGGTAAGGCCGTCGTTGTCCTCGACGGTCAGCGTGACGATGTAGGCGCCGGCCGATGCGAACGTGTGGATCGCGTTGGGCCCTGTGGCATTGCCTCCGTCACCGAAGTTCCAGTCGTAGGCGACGATCGTGCCATCCGGGTCGCTCGACGCCGATCCGTTGAATGCGACGGTCAGGGGTGCGGAGCCGCTCGTCGGCGTCGCGGTGAACGATACGGCAGGCGGTCCGCCCGCGGGTGCGGTGACGAGTACCGCACGGGTCATCGTCGCGATGTCACCGTAGATGTCGGTTACGACGAGCCGGATCTCGTACACGCCGGGCGCCGCGTAGGTGTGGAAGCCGCTGACCGCGGTTCCGGTTGTGCCGTCGCCGAAGGTCCACGCGTAGGTCAACGGATCTCCATCGGGATCGACGGTTGTCGACGCATCGTACGCGATCAGTAGAGGAGCTTCTCCGGTGGCCGGGGTGACGGTGAAGTTCGCGACCGGCGGGCTGTTGAACAGGGCGCAGCCGAACAGAGTCGCGGCAAGCAGACCGCCGAGGGACAGCGTGATCGCCCAACGAATGCGCTTCATTCGGATCACCTCCGCCTCAGCATAGGTACCGCCCGAACGAAGGGCAAACGGCCGATCGGGTTCCGTGCAGAGCACGAGCGAAAGGAGCCCCGCCCGGAGATGCTCCCGGAGAGCGGGGCACCTTGCCGGCTAGGAGAGGTCGCGCCGCTCGGCGGTCGGCTCGGCGGCTGCGATGACCGGCGTCTCCGAGGGGAAGACGATCGGTCCGCCGTCGGCAAGCTGCTGCCTCAACGAGGGCAGCAGCTTGTCTCCGGTTCCGTAGACGAGAACCCGCCCGGCGGCGCGGAGGATTCGCTCGCGAACCTCCGCGTGTACTGCGGGCGCGTCGCACTCGAGCGCCTGCAACAGATCGGTCAGGTCGGCGGTGGGAGGGAGCCGGAGTCGGTGTTCGACCGCCGGCGCCGCGGGATCCGCCGCGTCATGAAGGACGACTCGTACATCCCTTCGCTCCTCGCGGCTCATGGCGACCCCTCCCCTCGCTCGGCATCGGCGGCCCCGGACTCCGACGCGTGCGGCCCATCGGGTCGACCTGGAGAAGAGAGCAGCCGGAAGATGCCGCCTAGCATGGCTGTCGTGCCGACGGCGGCACGGATCCCCGCGCGCCCGATGCGCGGCCCGCGGAATCGGACGATCACATGGCCGGTCTTGCGTTCGAGCTTCCACCCGCGTCGTGTGTTCTTCGTAGTCATCGCCACCTCCTGGCTCCCCCGGCTCGGGGGTTCCTCGTCCGTGCGCTCGGATGCGCGCCGATCCAAACAGAAACGCAGGCCATGGCCTGCGTTCGCTTGTCGGACGGTCTTCGCTCGGGCTTGCGGTCGGCTAGCCGCGCGTCGTCCGTCCGACGTTCGTCTGGAAGACCCAAATCATGCCCAGACCGCGTGCACACAGATCGGCCGGGCACTTCCCATGGGTCTTCATATCGGGGCGGATTATCGATGACGCGTCGGCCGGAGTCAAGGACGATGCGCGCCGTGGCGGTTTCCGGTATCGTGGCGGGAAGCGATACGAGGAGATACGGGAGGTGCGTCGACGTGTGGATCGTGGCGGCAGCGGTGCGACAGGTCGTGCGGTGGATCTTGAACCTTCTTCGGCGAGGGCGCAGGGCTCCGGACTACGTGCTGTTCACGCTCGAGGGGCCGTATCCGGAAACGGTGCCCCCGCGCGGCGGCTTCCTTCGGCGTCGGCTGACGAAGCGTCGCCCGATGCTCACGGATCTGTGCGAGCAGCTGAAGCGGGTCGCCGCCGACGGACGGGTCTCGGGGGTCGTGCTGCGGCTCTGCGCGTTGAAGATGTCGTTCGCGGAGCTGCAGAGCCTTCGCGACCTGATCGCAGAACTCCGTGAGGATGGACTGCGCGTGATCGCCTGGGCGCACGGCTACGATACAGGACGATACTACGTTGCATGCGCGTGCGACGAGGTCCTGCTCCAGCATACCGGGTCGGTCGGGCCGCTCGGCGAATCCCGGAGGTATCTCTTCCTCGCCGACGCACTCGAGAAGGTAGGACTGAAGGGGGATTTCGTCCAGATCTCACCGTACAAGACGGCGCCGGACATGCTGATGCGCCGGGAGATGTCGGACGAGGCGAGGGAGATGGCGAACTGGCTCGCCGACGATCTTCATGCCCAGGTCCTCGATGGGATCGCTTCCGGGCGAGGGATCGGAGCCGACGCGGCGGCGGTGCTCGTCGACGGCAGCCCGTACCCGGCGAACGCGGCGGTCGAGATCGGCGCGATCGACGCCGTCGTGGGGGAAGAGGGCCTGCCGGATCGCCTGTCGAGCGGTTCGAAGCCGGCGGTGATCCTGCCGTTCCAGGCGGCGAGGCGGCGCCTGCGCCTGCCTCCGCTGCGCCGCTCGGGGAAGTACGTCGCCGTCCTCCGAATCGCAGGCGACATCATCGACGGCCGGAGCGGGCAGCCACCGATGCGGCCGCCGTTTCGCATCCCGCTCCTGTTCAGCGAGCGGGCCGGCGACTTGACGGTGATCCAGCAGGCCCGGATGCTGGCGAAGAACAAGCGCGCCGCCGCGATCGTCGTACACGTGGACTCCGGCGGCGGCTCGGCGACATCCTCGGAGGCGATGGCCGCGGCGCTGCGGCGAGTGGGGGCGGCGAAGCCGGTCGTGGTCTCGATGAGTTCGGTGGCCGCTTCGGGCGGCTACTACGTGGCGACGCCGGGGCAGCGGATTCTCGCGCAACCGGGAACGCTCACCGGATCGATCGGAGTCCTCAGCGGGAAGCTCGTCTCCGAAGGGATGTTGGAGAAGCTGCTCATCCGCTCGGAAGCGATCGGCCGCGGCGAGCATGCCGACTTCTACTCCGCAGCCCGGCCGTTCACCGACGACGAGCGGCAACGCGTTTGGGAGATGATCCATGAGACGTACGAGGTCTTCCTCGGTCGCGTCGCGACGAGTCGAGGACTGAGCGTCGAAGCCGTCAACGCGATCGGCGGTGGGCGGGTTTGGACCGGACGTCAAGCACTCGAACACGGCCTGGTCGACGAACTCGGCGGTCTCGCGCGGGCGATCGACGTGGCGCGTGAGCTCGCCGGACTCAGCCGCCGGTCGAGGGTGCGGCTCATCGAGCCGTCGAAGCGCGACCTCGCCCCGACCGGAGCATCGCCGTCCGATGCGATTCGCTACGTATGGGATGGCGTTGCGGGTTTCAACGGTCCCGCGGCCCTGCTCCTCTCGCCGCTGGTCTCCTGGCCGAACGAGCTCGGCTGATCCGATCGAAGGCTAGGCGGCGGATGCCGAATCGTCCGCGAACAGGATGCGGGACGGCCAGTGCGTCTCGAGTTCGGCCGTCCATCGGAAGATGAGGTCGTGCGGGTCGGTCTGCGCGGTCTTGACGTACAGCCCGGCGTCGAGCGCCCCCGCACGCATGTGGTCTAGCGTCTCCCTGTGGGGGCAGGTCTTCTGCTCGCCGCATTCGATGCACTCGACGAAGCCTCGCGTCGTCGCGCACATCCTCAGTTCGCAGTCGTCCCGTCCCCCGAAGGCGCGGCAGCCGGGGCAGGAGGCGATCTCGCCGATCGTCTCGAGGCCCGAGGACAACGCACCGCAGTCGAGTTCAGCGGGTGCCCAGTGCCCGATGCCGTGGCTCTCGAGAAGCGCACGGAAACGGCGCGCGAGTTCGCGCATCGACCCGTTGCCGACGGCGCAGCTCCCACGCCAGATGCCACATGCGCCGATCTGCGATTGCACGCGATCGAATGCCTCCCGCATTGCGTGCCCCCCTCTCGATCGTGCGACCTACCTGGTCAGGCTCACCGACGGATGAAGTGCCTCGATGGCGAGGATCTCCGGTCCCTCGTCCCACATGGCGGTGCCGGCCGGAACGATCCGCACGAAGAGGAAGTGGCCGTGCGTCGAGCCGAGGTCGATCGACGCGGTCGACGCATCGGAATCGTTGGTGACGCCTTCGGCAACCCGTATCCACTCGTGCCCGTTCTCGCTGATGTCGACGGAGAACGCTTCGTCGGTCCCGCCTCGCTCGGATCCCCACTCGTGAATGAGGAGGTCGGCGCCGGAGCGGTTCGTAAACGTCTCCGACATCTGGGCGATCAAGTATCCGCGTGCGCCGAGGCAGACGGCGACGCAAGACTCGGAATCCCCGGGTGGCAGGCCTTGCGCGACGTCGGTCGGCGAGGCGCAGCGGCAGTCGGCACGTCCGCCGTCCAGTTCGCGGACCGATCGATCGACGATCCATCGGGCGCCGATCGCGGAAACCGCCCGAACCGATGTCTCCGAGATGTCGAGCGGATCGTCATCGGATGCGTTCTGCTGACAGGAGCAAAGCGCGATCAGCAGGAGTGAGAGGAGGATCGCGGGTCGATGTCGGTGCGTTTTCATGGTGCTGTCAGAGTAGACGGTTCGGCGACGGTTCGGCAAGGGTGCACGTCCTGCGACTAGACCATGAACGTGATCGCGTCGGAGGCCCCCGGCTCCAAGTACTCGAGTTCCACCCGCGTGATTCGGATCAGGCAGAACTCGGGATCGTCGATTCCCTCCCAGTATTCCTCCAGAAACGGGATGCGCGGGCCGATCGATTCGATCGTCTCGTGGTCGGTCACGATCGACGCGACACCGCTGACCCGTACGTAGCCGGCTCCATCCTCCTCTGCGAGAGGAAGGCAGAACTCGACGTTCGGGTTTCGCCGAATCTGTCGTGTCTTGGCGCTGCGCGTCCCGGTCGCGATCCAGAACTTCTCGTCGAGGTTGAGCAGCGTCACCGGGCGGACGCGTGGCTGGTCCGCCTCGGCGGTCGCGAGGTAGACGGACTGCATGTCCCGAAACCGGGACCAGACTTCCTTTCGAACTTCGTCGATCGATCGAGGCATCGCATGCTCCTTTCGTGGGTTGAACCCCCACTGTAGGGCGGCATCTCGGGGCGGACAAGCGCGGCTAGCGCTCGCGGGCTGCATCCTGCTCGACGGCGACGTTCGCCCGCTCGACGACCGAGAGCGGACCGCCGTACAGGCGGTATTCGTCCATCCGGCAGGAGTTGATCAGCGTTCCGTTCCAGACGGTCATGTCGGGGCAGCTGTCGCACATGTCGGCGTCCCCGCTTGGTTGGATGTCGGGGGCCTGGATGATCCCGAGGGTCTGCAGCCGGATCGGCGAGAAGAAGCGCCACGGTCGGCGCGCCACATCGCGGAGACGCGCTGCCAGGGCGTGCCGGATCGACCGATCCCACGGCGCCAACAGGAAGAGCAACCGGGTTGCCTTCATCCCGGAGAGGTAGGCGAGGTATGTGCCGCGTAGGAAGTGGTGGCCGGCCTGCGCCAGTTCCATCGTCTTCGGACCGATCGACCCGTACATCCGGTGTTCCGTCCCGATCGTCGCGCCGGCGAGCCACTTGAACGAGTCGTGCCGGGCGGTTCCGCCGAGGTAGCCCGATGGGGCGTAGGCCGGGAAGTGCTCGCGCAGGATCCGGTAGACGTCGGGGCTATCGACGAACGGCTCATCGAAGCCGTCGCTCGTGTAGCTCAGCCGGGTGGCGTCGACTTCGTGCCCCTGCCCGTCGAGCCCCGTCTTCGCGCCGGTGTCGAGGATGCGGTACGTGATGAAGACGACGCCGTGGACTGTATCCGCGTGATCCCGTGCCCATCGCACGATCTCGGGGATCTCGGGGAAGGTCGAGGGATAGACGGTGGAGTTGAAGATCGTCAGGAGGCCGCGCTCGGCGGCGATCATCTCGGCGTAGTACGCGCGGAGCTCGTTGTGCTCCGCCTCGCTCTTCCCCTTCCAGCCGGGCCGCCCTTGGTGGCTGTCGATGTGAATCGTGAATCCGGCGAGGCCGACGTGCTTGAGTTCGCGGAGGATGGCCGGCGTCAGGTTCGCCGCGTTTGTCAGGACGATCGGCTTGATTCCCTGGCCGGCGATGAACGATACGATCTCCGGCAGGTCCGGATGCAGGAGCGGCTCGCCGCCGGCGATCGAGACATTGTCCGGATTCCGCCACCGCTTGAAGAAGAGGATCTCCTCCTTGATCTCATCGAGCGGTTTGTGGCCGGACAGGGTCTGGCGGTAGCAGCCCTCACAGTGGAGGTCGCAGATGTCGGTGATCTCCAGCCAGGCAATCGGATTGTCGTTCTTTGACCACGGGAACCGATACAAGTCTCGCTTCTCCAGAGACATACACCCCTCCTCCTCGCGAGTCTTCCTTTCTACCACGAATCCCGCTCGCGTGCTACGCAGGCCGCTACGCCACACGGCGTGCCAAGCTCCCTCCGCAGAACCGGATCCCCCCCGAGCGCATCGTCACGAGGATGGCCGGAGGACGGAAAAGCAGCCGACAGAGCGTACTTGCTGCCTACTCCTGGACGTGACGGATGTCCGCCTCGCCGCCGATTGCGGGGCCGGCACAGAAAAGCCTCTAGGGAACGTCGGATCCGCGATCGGGCGAATGAACGTATCGCGAGGTCGGCGGCGCACGGCTGGAAGCGGCGATGAATAGGGTTCTTTCGCAATTTGCATAGCTAGAGCTGGCACTATATAGTTCTGGCATCAACTCCATAGGAGGGTGGTTGCACGTGAAGAAGCCCCGAGTACTACTGGTTGGTCTGTTGACCCTTTCCCTGATGGGAATCGGAGTGTTCGTGGCGGGTGAGGTCAAGGTGAACGGCTCGACGACCGTTCAGCCGATCGCCATCCTGATCCAAAACTGGTTCCTGAACAACGACCTGGACGTTCTCGTGAGCGTCGAGGCGACGGGTTCGGGCGACGGAATCGCCGCGCTGATCAACGGCGAGTGCGACATCGCGATGCACTCCCGCGCGATGAAGACGTCGGAGTTCGGCAGGGCCGTCGAGAACGGCGTCTTCCCGGTGATCTACACGGTCGCCCGCGACAAGATCGCCGTTGCGGTCCACGAGTCGAACCCGATCACCAACATCACGCTCGAGCAGCTGTACGGCATCTGGATGGGCACCATCACGAACTGGAATGAGGTTGGCGGCGACGACGCCCCGATCCTCTTCGGTTCCCGCGACACCTCGTCCGGTACGTTCGGCGTCTGGAAGGACCTCGTGGTCAACGGTGAGGACTACACCGGCACCAACGTGACGGTCGTCGCCTCGAACTCCGTTATGCAGGAGACCATATCCTCCGAGCCGAACGCGATCGGCTACGTCGGGCTCGCCTACACCGCCGGCGTGAAGGTGATCACCGTCGACGGCTACGCTACCGCGGATGCCGACTACGCGATCGCCCGCCCGCTGTTTGTCTCGACGAACGGCGTGCCGGAGGGTGACGTCGCCACGGTCGTCAACGCGTTCATGGGCCTCGTGGGCGGCTGCGCCGCTCAGGAAGCCAAGTACATCCCGGTGTGGCCGTGCGAGTGCGACTGCACGGGCGTGCTCGACTAACACAACGGGACAGGTATCTCTGCACGAGAGGTTGGCCGGCCCCCTGCGAGCACCGAAGGGGGCCGGCTCCTCGAAGGGGAGTTGCGCTGCTAGGCAAGTGTGTGGAGGGGAGGAACGATGATGAGCCGAGATCACCTCGTTCGGGCCGGTTGGATCGCGCTGGCGCTTGTTCTGTCGGCGTTGTCGCTGTGGGTGGGATCGGCCGCGGCTCTGGCCGTGTGAGGGCGCGAAGATCCGGATCGATCCGGGTCGGGACGCTCGAACAGGGTCCCTTCACCGCTGAAGAGATGGTCGCAGGTGCAGAGGACTTGCCCTGCGACCGGACCGGGCTCCATCGGCGCTGCCTCGTGCCGAGCGAGCCGTGTGGAATGCAGAACATCCGCTAGATCGGCTGACCGGGCGTTTGCCCGGTCAGCTACTTTGGGCGTTCGGTCACATACGGGTTGACGGCGATCGAGAGTGGGATATATACTAGGACCGGCATTTGTATAGAGTGCAAGATCCATACGTTCTCGGCGCAAGAGAGGGGTAACGTGACCCGTAGACTCGGTGGCGACGTTCCTCAGTTAAAGATCCGAATGAAGAACCGCAATGTGGATCGATATGTGTTCTTTGCCATCGCGTTGATCTCGCTGGTCACGCTCACCCTGATCATCTACTTCATCTTCGCCCAGGCGACGCCGTTTCTGCAGAAGATGCGGTTGGTCCCCGAGGGACAGGGCACGGTGGAGAAGTGGGGGGAGCACTTCACGCCGACGAAGCTCGGCGACCTGTTCACCGGGAAATGGCAACCGGAGAGCGATGTCGAGGAGTTCTTCGGGATGCTGCCGATGATCGTCGGAACGACGGTGGTCACACTCGGCGCGATGCTTCTCGCGATCCCGTTCGGTCTGAGCGCTGCGGTCTTCGTTGGCGAGATCGGACCGCGCTGGCTGAAGGACATCTTCAAGGCGATCCTCGAGCTTCTCGCGGCCGTTCCATCGATCGTGTACGGCTTCTTCGGGCTGATCTTCCTCTCACCATACGTCCGTGAGGCGTTCGGCCTGATCGGGGGCAAGACGGGAGCGACCGCGGCGATCATCCTGAGCATCATGGCGCTCCCGACCATCGCCAGCTTGGCCGAGGATGCGTTGCACGCCGTCCCGAACGCGTATCGCGAGGCGTCGATGGCGCTTGGAGCGACCAAGTGGCAGACGATCTGGCGGACCATCATCCCCGCCGCCTCGTCCGGGATCATCGGCGCCGGCATCCTCGGCATGGGCCGAGCGGTCGGAGAGACGATGGCCGTGCTCTTCGTGGCAGGGAATGCACCGTTTCTCACGTGGAACCTCTTCAAGTCGCTACGTCCGATTACGTCGGGGATCGCCCTCGACATGCTGGAAGCGGTTCGCGGATCGGCACACTACCACTCCCTGTTCGCGATGGGTGCCGTGCTTCTGCTGATCGCACTGGTGATGAACTGGACGGCGGAATGGTTCCATGTCCGCCTGCTGCGCCGCCAGGGGGTGCGAGAAGGATGAGCGAAGAGCGCAGCCTTCGGATGGAGTACGGCAGGCGGCGACGCGCAATGATCCAAACCACGGCGTTCTCACTGCTCGGCCTCGGCTCGCTGTTCGGCTTCTTCTTTCTGATCCTCATCCTCGTCTGGATCATCAAGCAGGGGGCGCCGGCGATCTCGTGGGAGTTCCTGACGTCGAAGCCATTGGACATGGACCGGGCGGGAGGCATCGCTCCGATGATCCTCGGCTCGGTCTACCTGACGCTGGGGTCGTTGCTCGTCGCACTGCCGTTCGCGCTCGGATCCGCGATCTGGCTGTCGGAATACGCGTGGAAGGGCTGGTGGGTTCGGGCGATTCGCATCGGTGTCAACACGTTGGCCGGCGTGCCTTCGATCGTCTTCGGGCTGGTCGGCGTCGGCTTGTTCGTCGTCGCGCTGAACTTCGGCGTCTCGCTGCTGTCCGGCGCGTGCACGTTGGCGATGCTGTCGCTGCCGATCCTGATCCGGGCGTCGGAGGAGGCGCTGCGCGCCGTTCCCCGGTCGTTCCGCGAGGGCTCGCTGGCGCTCGGTGCCACCCGCTGGACCATGATCCGGACCGTCGTGCTGCCGACGGCGATGCCGGGAATCCTGACCGGTTCGGTCCTCAGCATGGCACGCGCGATCGGTGAGACGGCACCGATTTGGTTCACGGCGGTGGCGTTCTCGATGAACCAGCCGTACCCGACGTCGATGCTCTCTCGGGTCACGGCGCTTCCGACGCACTTGCTGTATCTGACGCAGTACAACCCCCATTACAACGAAACGAAGCCGATTCAGTACGGAACCGTGTTCGTCCTGATGATTGTCGTGACGCTGCTGAATCTGACCGCCATCGTCTGGCGCACGCGAGTGAGGAGGAAGAAGTCATGGTAGAGCGGACCCAGGCCCACGATTCGGACACGAGCGTCGCCGAAGGGACAGAGAGAGACGTGAACTCCGCGCGCGATTGGGTGAAGCGGCAGTTCTACGGCGAGACGATCATCGACATCAAGAATCTTGACTTCTTCTACTCGAAGAACCAGGTGCTCCGGGATGTCACCCTCGGCATCCCCAAGGACGGCGTGACGGCGATCATGGGGCCGTCGGGCTGCGGGAAGAGCACGCTGCTCCGCACGCTGAACCGGATGTACGAAGTGGTCCCCGGCGCTCGTGCGACCGGAGAGATTCGCTTCGAGGGCGAGAACCTCCTGAAGACCGATCCGGTCGTCCTGCGTCACAAGATCGGGATGGTCTTCCAACGCCCCAACCCGTTCCCGAAGTCGATCTTCGACAACATCGCCTACGGGCCGCGCATCCACGGGCTGCGGAATCGGCGCCAGCTCGCGACAATCGTCGAAGACGCGCTGCGGCGCGCCGCGCTCTGGGATGAGGTGAAGGATCGGCTGAAGGACAGCGCCTTCTCCCTCTCCGGCGGGCAGCAGCAGCGTCTGTGCATCGCCCGCGCGCTTGCTGTCAGCCCGCAGATCCTGCTGATGGACGAGCCGTGCTCCGCCCTCGATCCGAAGGCGAGCGACCGGATCGAGCACACCGCCCGGGAGCTGGCCGAAGAGCTGACGGTCATCATCGTGACGCACAACCTGCAGCAGGCAGGCCGGGTCAGCGACAACGTCGCAGTCCTGCTCGCCGGAGGAGAGCTGGCCGAGTTCGGCCCGACGCGCTCCGTGTTCGAGGATCCGGAGGACGAGCGGGTCGCCGACTACCTGCGGGGACGATTCGGCTAGACGACCGAAGCCCTAGATTTCGAGCATTCGACGGAGCGCGGTTCGCGCCGCCTCGGCGTGTCCGGAGTCGACATCGATTCCTGTGACCTCACCGGACTCGATGGCGCGCAGCGTCTCCAACAGCCTCTCCGGCGTCGTCTCGGTCATCGTACGGCAGAACGGCGGGACCTCCGCGAGGTCGAGGACCCGGACGCCGGGATGCTCCCTCCGGAGGCGGCGAACGAGGCGGGCCTCAGTGCCGACGGCCACCGTCGCGCCGTTCGGCAGGGACGCTACGTGTTGTCGAATCACGGCGGTCGATCCGGCGCGGTCGGCGAGTTTCACGACCCCTTCGCTGCACTCGGGATGGACGATGACCGATGCACCCGGGTGGTGCGAACGGATCCGCTCGACGTGCTCCGGTCGGAAGCGGCGATGGACGTTGCAGACGCCCGGCCACGCAATCACGCGGGCGCGCTCGATCTGCTCCCGGTCGGGTGTGCCCGATGTCGGCCAGAGGACGATCTCATCCGGACGGACCCCGGCGGCGCGTGCCGTGTTCGACGCGAGGTTCCGATCGGGGAAGAAGAAGACCCGGGACGTTCGAGAGAGGGCCCACGTCAGGACGCGGTCTGCGTTGCCCGACGTGCACACGGTTCCGCCGTGACGTCCGCAGAACGCCTTCAGCGCCATCGAGGAGTTCACGTAGGTGATCGGCGCGAGCTCGGTCACGTCAACCATGTTGTCCAAGGCGGACCACGCCGCTTCGATCCGGGCGATGTCCGCGCAATCGGCGAGGTAGCACCCTGCCTCCGGCGTCGGCATGACGACCTGCTGCTCGTCGCGACAGAGAATGGCGGCCATCTCGCCCATGAATCGAACACCGCAGAAGACGATCGTTCCCGCCGCTTGCTCGGACGCCGCGCGTGCCAACGCGAGGGAATCTCCGACGATGTCGGCGTGCCGGACGATCGTGTCGCGGGTGTAGTGGTGCGCCAGGATGACGATTCGATCGCCGAGTCGGCGGCGAGCACTCGCGATCTCATCCCCGATCGGGACGGGTGAGGCCCCGCTCCGGACCTCCATCGAGAGGTCGAGGGCGCGCGGGGAGTGGGTCAGCTCGCCGACCGAGATCGAGTCGACGCCGGTCGCGGCGATCCCTGCGATCGTCTCGAGGGTGACCCCGCCCGAAGCCTCCGTCACGGCTCGGCCATCGATCCGCCGAACGGCGGATCGCAAGTCGTCCGGCGACAGATTGTCGAGGAGGATTCGCTCCGGCAACGGGTCGAGCGCCAGTACGGAGTCCAGCTCCTCGAACGTTCGCACCTCGACCTCGAGCGGACGCCCTGGAGCATCGCGACGGATGCCGCGTGCAACCGTCTCGATGCTTCCTGCGGCGGCGATGTGCGTGTCCTTGATCATCGCGAGGTCGGAGAGCGAGAGTCGATGGTTTATCCCGCCGCCGATGCGGACGGCGTACTTGTCGAGCGTCCGCAGCCCCGGCGCGGTCTTGCGCGTATCGAGGAGAATGGCCTGTGAGGTCGCGATCTCCCGCAGGTAGCGGTCTGTGAGGGTGGCGATCCCCGACATTCGCTGGAGGAAGTTCAGGGCGGTGCGCTCCGCCGCGAGGATCCCTCGTGCTGCTCCAGCGACCTCCGCAAGGACGTCGCCGGGCTCGACGTGCTCTCCCTCATCGACGCGGGGGTCGAAGCGAATCGTATCGTCGACGGCGTGGAAGACCGCCTCCGCGATGGCAAGCCCGGCGACGACGCCCGCCTCCCGCGCGATCAACCCGGCGCGGATCGGCTCAGCCGTCCCGGCGAGCGCCTCCGATGTCGGGTCTCCTCCGCCGAGATCCTCGGCGACAGCCGCTTCGACCGCCGACCGCCCGAGTCGAAGAAGGTCTTCGAGCGGTGTCTGGATCGGGTGACGGGTCGGGGCTGCCCTTCGTTCAGTCACGATCCCTCCTGTCGGCGGGCAGGATGGTACAGCACCGGTCCCGGCGAATCCGGCAAGAGAGAATGGCGAGGACGGCACCGGCGATCGGGCCTACCAGGTAGATCCAGAGGTCGCCGAGCTGTCCGCTCAGCATCGCCGGGCCGAGCGATCGGGCCGGATTGATGTGAGCGCCGGAGGTGTCGCCGATGGCGTAGATCATCGTCATCACGACGAGGCCGAACGTCGCGGCGATCGCGATATGGGGGATCGTGCCTGGGAAGGCGTCGCCGACGACGATGGCACCGGTTCCGAAAAACACCAGGAAGAACGTTCCGATGAACTCGCTCGTCCAGCGAACCATGACGACTAGTCGGGCTCGGCGGGCGCACCGAACGTCCCTTGGATCCAGAGATCGATCTGATCGCGAACGCGACGGAACACCGCGAGGATCCTCTCGTTCGACCCGGCGGCAGCGGCGGGGTCCTCGAAGCTGTGATGAACCGTCTCCTTCGCACCGGGGAAGATCGGGCACGTCTCGACGGCCGAGTCGCAGGTCGTGACGACCAGGTCGAATGTCTCGCCCAGGAACTCATCGACGTGCTTCGACACCTGCCCCGAGATGTCGCAACCCAGCTCTCGCATCGCTCGGATCGCCCACGGATTCACACGCGACGGCGCCGTGCCGGCGCTGTGCGCTTCGTAGTACTCCCCGAATCGACACCGAAGCAGACCCTCCGCCATCTGGGAGCGACAGGCGTTGTGGGTGCAGACGAACAGAATGCGTTTCTTCACACCGGATCCCTCGCCACCATCCTGAGATATATATGCCAGCTTCAAAGTATATATTCCGCGGGGATGATTGCAAACCCAACGGTGGAAACGTAGGAGATCGGGCGACTCGGCCGCCTACGAGGCCTGAACGTCCTGCGATGTCGGCGCGTCGAGAGCACTCTCGGCGATGTTGAACGCGTACTCCCGGATGCGGAGCAGGCTGTCGATCACAATCGAGATCGACGGGGCGGCATCCGGCTGCTTCTCGGCCGCGGTCCGCCGGGTCACCTGGAAGAGCTGCTCCGCGTGTTCCTTCTCCTGTAGGACCTGATTGGCGAGATCGGTGTTGCGATTTTCAAACGCCTGTACGGCCCTTCCGAGGACCGAGATCGCATCCCGGGCGCGCTGTTCGATCTCCTTCGCTACGTCCTCGAGCACCGGCTCGCTGAGCGCGAGCGTCGCATCGGAGACCTTCCCGGCGTGGTCGGCCACCCGCTCGAGTTGGTCGGCCACCGTGTGGTAGTGGAGGAACTCCAGTCGGGAGAGCCCGACGTCCTCTTCGAGAAGGAGATCGCGAAGCAGGAGGCTGAACTGGCGTGCGACGAGCAGTACCAATCGATCGATGTCGCCGTCCCGCTCGAGGACGTCGCGGGCAAGATCCATATCGTGTCCGCAGAACGCGCTCACGGCGTCGGTCAGCATCGCGTGCGTGATGTCGAAGATGCGGGCGAGCGTCCGCTCGACCGGGAAGTCGCGAACGTTGACCATCGCCTGCAGGAGGACCGCCTCCTGCGTCTCGTCGAAGATCTCGAGGCCGACCAGCCCCTGGGCGATCTCGCGCATCATCCGCCGTTGTTCGGGGCGGATGCGGTCGCGGCGGATCTCGACGATGTCGTATCCGACGATGTACCGGGAGATGATCTCTCGCTGGAACCGATCGAAGTCCCAGTCCTGCAGCTCGATGACGCAGCGATTCTCCTGCGCGAGGGTCGCGGGGACCAGCAGAAGCGAACCGGAGTCGTTGGGGAGTAGGGTCACCGTCGACCCCTGGGCTACGCCGACGTGGGTGGCCCACTCCTTGGGGAGCGTGACGAAGTACGTCGATCCACCGGTCTTCTGGACTTTCCGCTCGAACATGGTCCCTCCGGGTCGATCTTGAAAGTGGTGTGTATCCTATGCAATTCCGCCGCGCATGACAAAGATGTCTACACTCTCTATTCGCAGCAAGTCGACCCATGCAAGTAGAATGTGACTACGCGTCGGCGATGCGGCCGATCGCGGGGAGGGCGCCGTGCTCAAGCTCGGATACGGACTGATGATGTTGGCCGGGGCGGGGCTCGTCGGCTACGCGGGGTATCACGTCGTCCGTGCCCTCGTCACTGCGCCCGGAATCCCGTCGTTCTTCAAGGGATTGATCCTGCTGGCGGGGCTCGGGGTGATCGTGACGTTGATCGGCCTGGTCCGGGAACGGCGAAGGGAGGTGGCACATGATTCTGACCACAACGGAGCGGATTGAGGGGCGCGCGGTTGACGAGACGCTTGGCCTGGTCCGGGGAAACACCATCCGCGCGCGGCACGTCGGCCGAGACATCATGGCCGGCCTACGCACGCTGGTCGGCGGCGAGATCAAGGACTACACCGTGATGCTCGATCAGGCTCGCGACCAAGCGATCGGGCGGATGGTGAGACAGGCGGAATCGCTCGGGGCGAACGCCGTGATCGGCGTACGCTTCACGACGTCGCAGACGATGCAGGGAGCGGCGGAGATCCTCGCGTACGGAACGGCCGTCCGGCTGAGGGAGTAGCGCAATCCGTCGGTTCCGATGCACCTCGACTTCGACCGCGGGAGCTTCGGCTCGGGCCCGCATGCGCTGGTTCGATGTCGCTCGCCGGCCGACGGATCGGCGGGCCTCCGTCTCGTATCCTTCCTCCCGTCGGGTGGGTCACTCGCGGCTCGCCGGCCGACCAGTGAGTACAATTTCCGATCGGCGGCCGCAGGCCCGAGTGAACCGACGTCGAGCGCTCCGATCGGGTCGGACGATCCGTGGGGCCGCCGAGGAGGGAACATGGAGAGAATGCTGATCCGAGGCGGACGCGTCGTGACCGCGGAGGGAGTCCGTGCCGCGGACGTTGCGATCGCGGAGGGGCGGATCGAGCGGATCGGCGTCGACCTGGACGCGTCAGCCGATCGCGAGATCGACGCGACCGGGCTGCTGGTGCTTCCCGGCGCCGTCGACATTCACACGCACCCGGTCTATTTGGACGACCTGGCGTCCCTCCCGGTGACCGCCGCGCATGGAGGAGTGACGACGGTCGTCCACTACGCGTACGCCAAGCCGGGTGAGGCGTTGATGGATACGCTCCATCGCTTCCAGGAGGAGGCGCTGGCGTCGTCGGTGCTCGACTTCGGATTGCACGGCGGCCTGTTCGATCCGGCAAACCAGTCGCACGAGATCCCCGAGGCGTTCGGCTTTGGCGTGACGTCCCACAAGATGTTCATGACCTACGCGAAGCTCGGCTGGATGACCGACGACTACCAGCTGATGCGGACGCTGGACATCCTTGGCCGAGTCGGCGGAATGGGTATGGTGCACGCCGAGAACGGTCTCGCGACAGACTACCTCCAAGACAAGACGAACGAGGCCGGTGAAGATCCACTCGAAGCCTTCGTGTCGACCCGCCCGGCGATCCTCGAGGCCGAGGCGATCCACCGGGCGATCGCGATGGCCCGGGTCGCCGATTGCCCGCTGTACATCCCGCACATGACGGCGCGGCTCGGGATCGAGGTCGTGGCGCGTGCGCGCACCGCGGGGTACCGAATCTACGCGGAGACCTGCCCGCAGTACCTGACGCTGACCGAGGATGACCTGAAGCGACAGGGACCGCTGCTGAAGATCGGGCCGCCGCTCCGCGGCGAAGACGACCGGGCCGCTTTGTGGGCCGGCCTCGCATCCGGCACGCTCGACACGATCGCCAGCGATCACGCCGCGAAGGCGAAGACGCGCGACGACGATTTCCTCGGCGCGCCGTACGGGTCGCCGCAGGTCGAGACGATGCTTGCCCTCGCGTACGACGGCGGAGTCAACGGGGGCTGGCTGTCGCTGTCGCGCTGGGTCCAGGTGATGTGCGAGAACCCGGCGCGGATCCTCGGGCTGTACCCGAGGAAGGGAACCCTCGCGCAAGGGGCGGACGCGGACGTCGTGCTGTTCGATCCGAACGCACGATGGACGATCGAGCACGCGAACCAGCACTCGCAGGCGTCGTACACCGCGTACGAGGGGCGGACGGTTCTCGGGCGCCCGGTGCTGACGATCGGGCGGGGCGAGATCCTCGTCGAGGACGATCGGCTGATCGCCAAGCCCGGCCGGGCGGAGTTCCTCGCGACGAGCAGCGGACACGTCGATCCGTGCCGGTTGTTCCGGGGTCCGTGAGATCGCTTTGTCGAGGGCGAGCGGAAGCCCGGGAAACGGCCAGGGGATAGGAGGCAGTGCATGGGCAAGCTGAGGAGCAAGGATGTCCTTCGATCGGACCAGTTCTCCAGGGACGAGATCGATCGGATCCTGGAGACGGCGCGGCGGTTCGAGGCGGCGATCGATGCCGGTGAGGTGCTCGACACGATGAGAGGACTCGTGCTCTCGACGCTCTTCTTCGAGCCGAGTACGCGAACGCGCTTGTCGTTCGAGACCGCGATGCACCGGCTTGGCGGCTCGGTGATCACCGTCGCCGAGGCGAAGTCCTCGTCGGCGGCGAAGGGCGAGTCGCTCCATGACACGATCAAGACGGTCGAGGGGTACGCCGACGTCATCGTCCTGCGGCATCCGCAGATCGGTGCCGCCGCCGAGGCGGCGGCCGCGACCCGCCAACCGGTGCTCAACGCCGGCGACGGTGCCGGTCAACACCCGACCCAGTCGTTGCTCGACCTGTACACGATCCTCAAGGAACAAGGGAAGGTCGACGGCCTGACGATCGCGCTCGCCGGCGACCTACGCAACGGCCGGACGGTGCACTCGCTGGCACTTCTACTGTCGAACTACGGTGTGAGGCTCCTGTTCGTCGCCCCGGATGCGCTGCGGATGCCCTCCGGGATTGTCGACGGCGTGAGGGCGACCGGCGTCGACGTCGTCGAGACGGCGGATCTCGGCGAGGCGCTCCGAGAAGCCGATGTCCTATACATGACGCGGATCCAGCGGGAGCGGTTCGACGATCCGTCCGAGTACGAACGTCTGAAGGACGCGTTCATCCTGCGGCGGGAGATGCTGGACGCCGCGAAGCCGAACGTCACGATCATGCATCCGTTGCCGCGGGTGAACGAGATCGTCTCCGACGTCGACGATCACCCGGGTGCGGCGTACTTCCGCCAGTCGGCGAACGGCGTGCCGATCCGAATGGCGCTGCTGGCGCTCGTGACCGGGCGGGTCTAGCCGAGAAGCGCTCTTGATCCCATGAGAACCAACGCGGGTCCCGGACCTGGTCCGGAGCCCGCGCCTCGTTTCGGTTTTGTGCGGTCTGCGGAGCTATGCCGAAGGGGATGGCGCCCCCGCCGAGGCTGGGGCAATGATCCCCGCGTCCATCAGCGCCTTCACCTCGGCCTGGGCGTGATGGATCTTCGCCTCCGCTTCCCTTCGGATCTCGGTTTCGGAGAGCGGTCGTCGGGCGATCCCTTGCTCGATCGCCTTCAGTCCGACGGCGACGGCCTCGTTGATGAAGACCTCCGTCTCGAGCATCGTCGGCACGATGTACTCCTCGGTCAGCCCCTTCTTCTCCGCCGTCTCCGCGATGGAGTACGCGGCGGCAATCGCCATCTCGTCGGTGATCGTCTTCGCGAAGACGTCGAGCGTCCCGCGGAAGATTCCCGGGAAGCCGATCGAGTTGTTGACCTGGTTGGGAAAATCGGAGCGGCCGGTTCCGACGATGCGAACGCCGGCTTCCTTCGCCTCCCACGGCCAGATCTCGGGAATCGGGTTCGCCATGATGAACGCGATCGCGTCGGAGTTCATCTTCGTCAGCCATTCCTTCCGGATCGTGTCCGGACCGGGCTTGGAGGCGGCGATCAGGACGTCGGCTCCTGCGATCGCCTCGGCCATGCTACCGGTGCGCTTCTCTCCGTTCGTCTCGACCGCGTACTTCCACTTGTAGGGGTTGGCCTCTCTGTTGGCCTCGAGGTCCTCGCGGCCGGGATGGAGGATCCCCTTCGAGTCGACGAGGAGGATGTTCTCCGCCGGGACGCCGGCGGTGATCAGGATGCGGACGAACGCGATGTTCGCTGCGCCGGAGCCGATCACCGCGTAGGTGACTTTGTCCATCTCCTTCCCGACGAGCTTCACGGCGTTGATCACGCCGGCGAGGGTGATCGATGCGGTCCCCTGCTGATCGTCGTGCCAGACCGGGATATCGAGCTCGGCTCTGAGGCGGTCGAGGATCTCGAAGCACTTCGGGTTGGCGAAGTCCTCGAGGTTGATCCCACCGAATCCGGGGGCGATCCACTTGACTGCCTGGATGATCTCCTCGGTGTCCTCCGTGTCGAGCATGATCGGGAAGGCGCCGACGCCGCCGAGGTACTTGAACAGCAGGGCCTTCCCTTCCATGACGGGGAGCCCGGCCATCGGCCCGATGTTCCCCAGGCCGAGGACGCGCGATCCGTCGGAGACAACCGCGACGGCATTCGCCTTGTTCGTATACTCGAACACCTTCGCCGGGTCGGCCTGGATCTCCTTGCACGGTGTGGCGACGCCCGGCGTGTACCAGATGCCGAAGTCGTCGAAACTGGTCACCGCGCACTTGAGTGTCGTCTCGACCTTGCCGCGGTAGAACGCGTGCATGCCGGGCGCCTTCACCCCCGGGAGCTTTGCTCGTTCCAGCCGCTGCTCAACCGTCAGGTTCTTCTCGTCCCCCATGCTGACTGATCCTCCTTGCTCGCAGCGCCCGCTAGCCCTCTTCGATTCGAGCGTGGATCGCCTTCACATTCTCGGCGATCGTCGGCTCGAGCTGTTTGTAGAGGTTCCCGCCGGCGCTGTCCATCGTGACCAAGAGCGGTCCGAAGTTCCGCGCGTCGAAGATCCACGCCGCTTCGGGCATCCCGAGCTCCTCGAGCCAGTAGACCGTCTTGACGCGCTCGATTCGTCCGGCGGCGAGCGCCCCGGCGCCTCCGGTGTAGTGGGTGTAGACGGCGCCGACCGTCTCTAGGGCGGCCTGCGTCCGGTCGCCCATGCCACCCTTGCCGATCACGATCGGCGGGCGGAACGCTTCGAGGAAGCGGTCCTCGAACAGCTCCATCCGCACGCTCGTCGTCGGCCCGGCGGCGATGACCTGCCAGCCACCGTCGGCCTTCCTCACCACCGGCCCGCAGTGGAACAGGGCCATCCCCGCAGGGTCGAACGGGAGCTCCTCGCCCTTCGCGTGGGCTTCGAGCATCACGTGGTGCGCCTCGTCGCGTGCGGTGAACAGTTGCCCGGTCACGTAGAGGATGTCTCCGACGCGCAGTTCGCGGGCCGCCGCCTCGTCGATCGGCAGGGTCAGTTCACGCTTCATCAGCTCACCTCGATCGTTCCGTCGGCCGTCAACCGGACATGTGCCCGCCGGTCGGCCCAACACTGGATCAGGATCCCGAGCGGTAGGGACGCCGGGTGTCGGTGTGCGTACTCGACGTGCACCGCCAGGGAGGTCGTCGCTCCGCCGACGCCCATCGGGCCGACTCCGCTCATGTTGATCAGCTCGAGCAGCTCTCGCTCGAACGACGCTGCGGCCGGTTCGGGGTGCGCCGATCCGATCGGTCGAAGGACCGCTTTCTTGCCGAGCTTGAGGGCGATATCGGCGCCGCCGCCGATGCCGACGCCGACGATCGTCGGCGGGCAGGGCTTCCCCTGACAGGAGACGACGTGATCGACGACCGCCTTCTCGATCCCCTTCAACCCGACGCCGGGCGGGAGCATCTTGACGGTGCTCATGTTCTCGCTTCCGCCGCCCTTCGGGAGCACGGTGATGACGATCTCATCCCCGTCGGTCAGCTCCCAGTTGACGAATGGCATGAACCGGCCGGTGTTGTTTCCCGGGTTGACGCCGGTGAACGGGTCGACCGTGTTCGGGCGAAGCGGAATCGCTTCGGTCGCCTCGACGACCGCATCCTCGATCCAGTCTTTGATCCGGCTCAGGAACGGGCTGCCGGTTCCGGCTTCGATGAAGAACGTCTGGATGCCGGTGTCCTGGCACATCGGGATCGAGCCGCTGTTGGCGATGTCGACGTTCTCGAGAATGGCATCGAGCTGAGCCGCTCCGAGCTCCGAGGTCTCGCGTTGTCGCGCCGCCCGCAGTGCGCCGACCACATCGGCGGGCAGCTGCGTCGCGGCGATCCGCATCGCCTCGACGACTACCCCCTTCACGTCCGCTGCCGTCATGCTCCCGCCTTTCCTCCGGTCGAGGTCGCGCCGGACGTCCGATGCGGCCCCTTGCCCATTCTTTGGGGTCTGACGAAGTGCTGTTTGTCGATGATTCGCTGCTCGTACGCCTCGAGGAAGGTCGGGCGCGTCCTGTCGATGAACCGCCCGACGATGATGTCATTGCCCGGGATCAGATCGGCATCCCTCGGATCGGCTCCGTGACGGATCACGCTCCGTTCGGCGTAGGTTCGGAGCTCGTCGAGCCCGTCCCCGAGTCGATTCCTCCGCCCGTAGTTGGTCGGGCACGGCGAGACGATCTCGACGAACGTGAAGCCGGGCTTCATGATCGCTTCGACCATCGCTTCCTTCAGTCTTCGGCTGTCGAGGCTCGTCCAGCGGGCGACATACACGGCGCCGCACGACGCCGCGAGGTACGGCAGGTTGAACGGGTTCTCGTAGTTGCCGTACGGCGCGGTCGTCCCGCGAGAGCCGATCGGCGTCGTCGGTCCGTACTGACCGCCGGTCATCCCGTAGTTGAAGTTGTTGACGCACAGCACGGTCATGTCGATGTTCCGCCTTGCGGCGTGGATGAAGTGGTTGCCGCCGATCGCGAAGAGGTCTCCGTCGCCGCTGAAGACGACGACCTTCTTGTCCGGCTGGGCAACCGCCAGACCGGTGGCGAACGCGATCGCTCGTCCGTGCGTCGTGTGATACGAGTCGAGGTTCAGGTATCCCGCAATCCGGCCGGTGCAGCCGATTCCAGAGACGACGCCGACGTCCTCGGCGCCGAGGTCGAGTTCGTCGAGCGCAAAGGTGAAGCAGGAGAGGGCGGTACCCAGCCCACACCCGGAACACCAGATGTGCGGCAGCCGATCCATCCGCAGGTACTTCTGCATCGGATGTGCCTGCGCCGGGAGGATCTCCGGTACCGGCAGCGCCTTCGTCCTACGAGACATCGTGCAGCACCTCCTCGATCGCCGTGACGATCGTCTGTGGATCGTGAATATCGCCGCCGGCGTGCGGAACCGATCGGACCCGGGCTTGCCCGCAGACGATCCGCTCGACTTCGAGGACGATCTGGCCGAGGTTGATCTCGGGGACGACGAAGCCGGCGACGCGGTCCGCGAGCCTCACGATGGTCTGCTCCGGGAAGGGCCATACGGTACGCAGCCGAAGCATCCCGACCTTCAGACCCTTCTCGCGGGCGGCCTGGAGCGCGCCGAACGACGTGCGCGCCGAGATTCCGTAGGTGAGGATCACGACCTCGGCGTCGTCCATCTCGGTCTCCTCGACGTCGATGATGTCGGCGGCGTTCCGCGCGATCTTCTCCTTTAGGCGGGGAACGAGGGCGGCCTGTGTCGCGGCGTCGATCACCGGATAGCCGCGCTCGTCGTGGGTCAGTCCGGTCACGTGCACGCGGTATCCGTCGCCGAACGTCGGCATTCCCTGTGGGACGAGGTTCTCGTTCGGCTGGTACAGCAGGAACTCGCCCGGTGGAGCGTTCGGCGGTCGGCGCTCGACGAGTTCGATCGCGTCCGGGTCGATCGTGACGCGTTCGAACATGTGCCCGACGACCTCATCGGTCATCACCAGCACGGGTAGCCGGTACGTCTCGGCGAGGTTGAACGCCCGGATCGTGAGTTCGAACGACTCCTGCGGCGACGAAGGGGAGAGGGCGATGATCCCGTAGTCTCCGTGCGAGCCCCAGCGTGCCTGCATCATGTCGGCTTGGCCGACGAGCGTCGGCAGTCCGGTGCTCGGGCCGCCTCGCTGAACGTTCACGACGACACACGGCGTCTCGGTGATCAGCCCGAGTCCGAGGTTCTCCATCATCAGCGAGAAGCCGGGGCCGGACGTAGCGGTCATCGCCTTCATCCCGCCCCAGGCACCGCCGAGCGTGGCAGCCATCGAGGAGATCTCGTCCTCCATCTGGATGAAAACGCCGCCGACCTGCGGCAGCCGGTAGGAGATCCGTTCTGCGATCTCGGACTGCGGCGTGATCGGGTACCCGGCGAACAGGCTGCAACCCGCAGCGAGCGCCCCCTCGGCACACGCCTCGTCCCCGTTCAGGAAGTGGGTTCCGGCGAGGATTCGCTCAGCCATCGGCCTCACCCGCTCCGGTCTCTTTCACGCTCCAGATCGCGAAATCGGGGCAGATCAGCTCGCAGAAGGTGCAGTTGACGCAGGCATCCGCGTCGACGACGCGCGGCGGGTAGTAGCCCTTGGCGTTGAACTCGTCCGACGCCTCGAGCACCTGCTTCGGGCAGAACTCGATGCAGAAGCCGCACCCCTTGCACTCATCGTCCTGGATGTACAGGTACCCGTGCTTCGTCTTCCATCGCTTCGTCACGGCCGTGGCCATCGTTCCTCCTAGAGGACGTCGAGTCGCCGCGCGAGCACGGCCTCGCGGCGGTAGTCGGGCAGGATCATCGGCGCCTTTCGGTCCGGCGCGATCCCGGCCGACTTCAGCTCGTTCGCATACGCCTCGACGTGCTTTATCCCGAGCGTCTCCGGCCGGTGCGCCTTCGCCCACGCCGCGGCGCTGATGCCGGCCCGGCGACCGAAGACGTTGTAGTCGAGCAACGAGTTGCCCATCAGCCGGTTCTTCCCATGCACGCCGCCGGCGACCTCTCCGCCCGCGAACAGCCCGGGAATGTCGGTCCGACCTTCGGCGTCGATCTCCACACCGCCGTTCTGGTAGTGCAGCGTAGGGAAGACAAGCGCGGGATCCACCGTGATGTCGATTCCGTGCCGGTTCCACATCATCCACATCGCGGCGAGCCGCTTCTTGAGCGTCCCCGGACCGTGGATTGCGTCGATCATCGGGGTATCGAGCCAGACGCCGCGGATCTCCGACGGGGTCAGCACGCCGCGGCCGTTCCCGTAGCACTCGCGGATGATCGCCGCCGATTCGACGTCGCGTGGCTCGAGCGGGTAGACGAACGATTCGCCGTCGGCGTTCACCGGTTCGGCGCCCTGGTTTCTCAGCTTCTCGGTCGCAAGCTGCCCGAGGATCGCCGCCGGGTAGGCGACGCCGGTCGGGTGGTACTGGACCGAATCCATGTCGATCACGCGGACACCGGCCCGGTAGGCCATGATCAGTCCGTCGGCCGTCGCGCCGTAGTGATTCGTCGTCGGGTACCCTTGGATGTGCAACCGCCCGAACCCGCCGGTGGCGAGGACGGTCGCGTTGGCGCGCACGACCATGTACTCCTCGGTTTCGAGGTTGAACAGGATCGCGCCTGCCGCGTGTCCGGCCTCGTCGAGCAACAGCTCGACCGCCGGGGCGAACTCGATCACCGGGATGCCGACGTTGCGGACCTCATCGCGAAGGACGCGCATCAGCTCCATGCCGGTGTAGTCCTTCGCCGAATGCATCCGCATCCGCGACGTCCCGCCGCCGTGCGCCTCGAGGTACTGGCCGTCGATCTTGTCATAGATGGCGCCGAGCCGCTCGTGCCAGTCGATCAGCATCGGTCCGTCGGAGACGAGGGCCCGAACGAGTTCCGGCTTGTTCGTGTAGTGCCCCCCACCGAGGACGTCGAGGTAGTGGATCGCCGGCGAGTCGTTCTCGCGGTCGGCGGCCTGGATCCCGCCTTGCGCCATGATCGAGTTGCAGTCACCGTGGCGGAGCTTGGTCACCATCAGGATGTCCTCGGTCGGAATACCCTCCTCACGCGCAAACAGCGCCGCAACCGACGCCGCGCCGCCGCCTCCGAGGATCAACACCCGGACGTCGAGATCCGGCTTCGACAGGTCGACCGCGCCGGGCTCGACGAGCGGGTACGCCTCGAACAGGTCGGCGACCTCGTGCGGCATCCGCGCGCCCTTCGAGGGGCCGACTGCGAGATCGCGTTTCTTGTCTGCCTTGTAGTCCGGGTGCCACTCGCTCAGCACCTGTTCCCGCTGTTCGGCCGTCATCGGGGCCGGGGGGCCGTCCTGGAGGCGCCGCACCCGCGTCGACTCGACCTTCTCGATCGACTCGCGCATGTACGCGGGGTAGCCGCCGATCAGCTGGGTGCCGTCCTGATCGCTCACGATCCCTCCTCACTTGCCGCCTCGATCTGCCGCTCGGCATAGCGTGCCTTCAGCCCGTCGAGATCCATCGCGACCAGCTCGTCGAGCGCCGCCTCGTACTTGTGTTCGCGAAGCTCGGCCATTCGAACCTTCAGATGCTCGGGTTCGGGGGAGGCGGACACGCCGTACAGCCGCCGCGCCATCTGCCCGACGTGGTAGTGCTTGATGTCGGCCGGACAACGCATGGCACAGAGACCGCACTGGATGCAGTCGAACGACAGCTCGGCCGTCTTCTCGAGGTCTCCACGTAGGGCGGCCTGGATGTAGTCCATGACCTCGATGTCCTGCGGGCAGGCTTTGGTGCAGGTGTTGCAGGAGACGCAGCGAGCGATCTCCGGGAAGTACTGCAGCAACACGTTCTCGCGTGGGTCGAGCTCGTCCAGCACGTACGATGGGCGCGGGGCCGGCGTGAACGGCAGCTGGGTCAGATGCATGCCTTCCTCGACCATCTCCTGGCAGGCGAGCGCGAACTCGAGTCGATACTCGCCGTCCTTTCGGTAGACGGTGCCGCAGGCGCCGCAGAATCCGGACCGACATCCGGCGCCGCGGGTGAAGCGGTAACCGGCGTACTCCATCGCGTCCATGATCGTGATCCCGGTGGGGACGTCGTACGCCTTCCCCATGATGTAGATCTGCGTCATCTTGCCGTTCTCCATCCTAGGCGCCTCCCTCGATGGTCACGTGGGTTTCGAGCAGCGATCTCAGGCCCTCGGGGAGCCGCTCGGGCTCCGCTCCGAGGGCCGCGGCGAGGATCTCGGTGAAGTACGCGATCGTCAGCTCCCCGATGTGCCCTTCGCCCCCGCCGAACTCGCGCTGTGCCTGCTCCAGGTTGTGCTGGCAGAGCGGACACGCGGTCGCGACGACGTGCGCCCCGGTGCCCGCGGCCGAGCGCAGCACTCGGTAGGAGCGCTCCAGCGAAAGCTCGGGCCGATCGACGACCTGGTACGTCCCGCAGCACTCGGTGGCGAACGGGAACGCGACCGCCGCGGCGCCCGTCGCCTCGAACAGGTCGGCCATCACCGTCGGACGCTCCGAGTCGTCGACGGAGACCTCCTTCGGTCGGACGAGCGTGCAACCGTAGTACGGGGCGACGACGAGCCCGTCGAGCGGACGTGCCGTCGCGTCGGCGATCGCGTCGGACCCGATCCGCTCTCGGAGGATGTCGAGCAGATGGATGACCGCCACGCCGCCCTCGTAGTCGTCCTCCTGGTTCATGAACGCGTTGATCTTGTCGCGTGCGTCGGGGTCGCCGTCGATCCGGCGGGCGACGCGGGCGAGCGTGTTGTAGCACATCGCGCACAGCGCGACGACCTCGTCGGCGCCCATCTCGCGGACCCGCACGAAGTTGCGGACCGATGCGACGTGGTGCATCAAGTCGTCGGCGGTCAGCGAGTAGACGGTTCCGCAGCAGTTCCAGCGGTCGAGCTCGACGAGCGGCAGGCCGAGGGCTTCCATGACGAAGAACGCGGACTCCTCGAATCCGCTCGCGGTGTCCTTCAGACTGCAACCGGGGAAGTAGGGGATTCCGTTCATCGTCTATCCTGTCTTCTTCCGCAGACTCGCCACCAGGGCGATCTGCGGGAGCTTTCGGATCGTTTCGCGGCCCATCCCGTCAAGGGACACGTTGTCGATCGACTTGCGCAGCACGATTTGGCGCAGTGCCTCCATCAGCTTGGCGAGGTCGACGCCCTTCGGGCAGCGCACCTCGCAGGCGAGGCACGAGGCGCAGACCCACATCGCGTTCGACTCGAGCAGGGTCGGATCGTCGAGCTGTAGGTCTCGGATCACTTGACTCGGCAGCCGGTCCATCTCCTCGGTCAACGGGCATCCGGCCGAGCACATCCCGCACTGGTAGCAGGCGAAGACGGACTCGCCGGACAGCTCCTCGACCCGAGCGCACAGGTTCACCGTCGGTACGGTCCTCGTCCTAGCCAACCGCGATCCCCTCCCGTTTCCTCTCCAGTTCCGCCAGCGCCGCCTCGGCGAGTTCGATCGCCGCCGGCTCGGCGCTTGGCGACAGCCGAGTGTCCCAGTCGCGAGGGGCGGCGATCGCGGCTCCGAGTGTGACGATCTCCTCCGGCAGCGCATCGGCCTGCAGCCGACGCAGCGCACGGATCGCGCCGACGAGCGATCCGTCATGACCGATCGGTTCGTCGATCGCATCCATCTCCCGAGGGCGCAGAACGTCCCGCGTCAGCGCCGGTTCGCATCCCGCGACCGTTGCGTCGAGGACGATCACGCGGTCGTACCCGAGCATCCGCTCGGCGATCCGAAGCCCGCCGTGCGAGGAGACCACGATGTCGACGTCCTCGGCTTCGGCGATGCAGCTCGCAACGATCTCCGCCGCCCTCCAGCCGAGGCCGTCGTCGCCGGCGATCGGGTTTCCCCATCCGATGATCAGCGTCTTCATCGTTCGATCCTCTGGCGCGTCGAGCCGTCGGGGCCGCGGACATCGACGATGAGCGGCATCTGGCCGGGCAGCGCATGCGTCGCGCAGGCGAGGCACGGGTCGTAGTTGCGGAAGCTCATCTCGACGAGGTTCAGGATGCCCTGATCGACGTTTCCGTCCCGCACGACCTCTCGGGCCATCTCCTTGATCGACAGCGAGATCGCGGCGACGTTGTGCGTCGTCGCGACGATCAGGTTGACCGCGTCGATCAACCCGCGCTCGTCGAGGGCGTAGTGGTGGATCAGCGTTCCTCGGGCCGCCTCGATCACGCCGACGCCCTCGCCCGGCTCGCCGAGCGGAGCGCGCAGCGGCCCCTCCATCAGGTCCGGATCGGCGATCAGTGCCGCGACCCGCTCTGCAGCCGAGAGCATCTCGATCAGCCGGGCCCAGTGATAGGCGAACGTCGCGTGGACCGGGCCGCCGCCGAAGTAGTCGAGGTACGCCTCGAACTCGGTCTGGGCGAGCGGTGTCCCGACCTGCTTGCAGACGTTCAGCCGTGCCAGCGGGCCGACGCGGTAGACGCCGGAGTCGGCGCCGGCGACGAATCCGTTCCAGCCGACGTCCTTGAGGTATGGGATCTTGACGTAGGTCCACGGCTCGGTGCGTTCGGCGATCAGGTCCAGCACCTCGGCGGCCCCGACCTGCGCGTACTCCGAGCCGTCCGGTCCGACGACGCGCACGTCGCCGTCGTAGTAGTTGCTGGCCCCCTCACCGTCGACGAGGCCCATGTAGTAGGTCGGCAGGGCGAGCGACTCCTGGGCGACGAAGCGCTGGAACGTCTCGTCCTCGAGCAGGGTGCTCCTGAAGATCCCGAGCGTCGCTTCGGCGAACTCGACCGCCGAGGCGGCCATCGACTCGATCTCGGCCTGTTCCTCCTCCGTGATCCCCTTCGACTGACCGCCGGGGATGCCGCTGACCGGATGGATCGGTCGCCCGCCGACGATCTCGATGATCCGCTGGCCGAACCCCCGATGCTTGATCACTTCCGATCCCAGCTCAAGACCGACCTTCCCGACCACGCCGAGGATGTTTCGCTCCTGCGGCGGCGCGTACGGTCCGACGAGGAAGTCGGGTCCGCCGAGGTAGTAGAAGTGCAGCAGGTGGTCGGAGAAGGTGTAGGCGTTGTACAGCAGCTCGCGCAGCTTCCGGGCCCGCGGCGGCGGCGGCGCGCCGTAGCAGGCGTCGAGCGCCTTCGTCGAGGCGAAGTGGTGCGCCTCGGGGCAGACGCCGCAGATTCGCTCGGTGATCTGGGGCATGTCCTCGCCCTGTCGTCCGAGGCAGAAGCGCTCGAATCCGCGAAGCTCGGGAATCTGGAAGAACGCGTCCTCGAGCCCGCCGCTCTCGTCGAGGAACAGCTCGATGCGGCCGTGTCCCTCGAGGCGGGTGATCGGATCGATGCTAACGTGACGTACGGTTTCGCTCATGGTAGCGTCCTCTGAATAGCGATGTGGCGGATCCGAACCGGTAGAACGTCCCGACGACGTCGTCGAGCTGCGCCAGGATCGCGTCTTCCGCTTCGAGTTGGTCCTCTCCCTCTTCCCCGGTTCCGATCAGCGAGGCGAGCGTGTTGAGCATCGCGGCGCCCTGGTCGGTCACGTTCGCCGTCGGGCCGGCACAGCCGGTGCACGGCATGTTCGCCGCCGGGCAGACGGCCCCGCACCCGCCGCGCGTCGCCGGTCCCATGCAGATGAACCCTTGATCGAGGAGGCACTTGTCCGGATCGGCTTCCTGCTCGTGCGGACGGAGGATCTTCGTGATCTTCTCTTGCTTCCGTTCTCGCGGGCACTCTTCGCACAGGTTCTTCGACGAGGCGAAGACGGCGCCGATCGGTGGGAGCTCCCCGGCGATCAGAGCGGAGAACAGCTCGCTGACGATCGTGCGGGGCGGCGGGCAGCCGGGCACGACGTAGTCGACCTCGACCACCTCCGACAGCGGCGTCAGTCTGTGCAGGAACTCCGGCAGGTGCAGCTCGTGGCCGTTCTCGGTTGCCGAGAGCTGCGGCCAGGCCGCCCTGTCGTCGCCGAACACGGTGGTGAACAGCTCGTCCCGCGTCGCGAGGTTGGCCAGACCGATGACCCCTCCGGTATGCGCACAGGATCCGAATGCGGCGAGGACCTTCGTCTTCGCGCGGATCAGCTCGGCGATCTCCCGATTCTCGGCCGTTCGGATCGCTCCGTTGAACAGCACGATGTCGAGCTCGCCGTTGCGGTACCCCTCGAGGTCGGCGTACTTGACGTCGGCGGCACACGGCCAGAGGTAGATGTCGGCTGCAGCGGCGACGTCGAGGATCTGCTCGTTGACTTCGAGAAGCGAGCAGTCGCACCCGCCGCAGGAGGCGGCCCAGTAGACGCCGATCTTCAGCTTGTTGCCTCGCTGCGGCTGCGCCTTCGCGTCAGGCATCGGTCGTCGCCTCCGCGGCCGCTGCTGCGGGCACCGGGCTCGGTCCGAGATCTCTGACTTGTTGTGTGAACTCGGTCATGGTGTGCTGAAACTTGTTTCCCTCGCTGGCGCTGATCCACTCCAGACGGACGCGCCGTGGGTCGATTCCGATCTCGGACAGCGCACGCTGGATCAGCGCAACCCGGCGCCTCGTCTTGTAGTTGCCCGAGACGTAGTGACAGTCTCCCGGGTGACATCCTCCGATCAGGACGCCGTCGGCGCCCTTCTCGATCGCCGTGAGGACCATCTCCGCATCGACGCGCCCCGAGCAGTTCACCCGCATCGGCACGACGTTCGGCGGATACTCGAGCCGGCTCACGCCGGCGAGGTCGGCTCCGGCGTAGGAACACCAACGACAGAGAAACGCGACGATCCTCGGTTCAAACGGTGCGGTCGATTCAGACATCGGCGAGTGCCACCTCGATCATCTCGCGGATCTGCGAGTCGCTCATGTTCTTCAGCTGTGCAGCGCCGGTCGGACATGCCGAGACGCAGGTGCCACAGCTCTCGCAGAGCACCTCGTTGCACTCGGCCGTGCCGGCGCCGTTCAGCGACAGCGCGCCGTACGGACACATCCCCACGCAGACCCCGCATCCACCGCAGATCTCCTCGTCGATCGAGACGGTCTCGGGGGAGTGAGTCAGCTTCTCCTTGGCCAGCAGACCGATCGCCTTCGCCGCGGCGCCGCTTCCCTGTGCGACCGACTCGGGGATGTCCTTCGGTCCCTGACCGGCGCCGGCGACGAACACCCCGGCGGTCAGGCTCTCCACCGGCCGCAGCTTCGGGTGGGCCTCCTTGAGGAATCCCTCGCCGCCGCAGCTGATCTTCAGCGCCTTGGCGAGCGCGTCGGTGCTCGGGTGTGGGTCCATCGACATCGCGAGGACGACGAGATCCGCCTCGAGTTCGACCCTCCTGCCCGACAGCGTGTCGACGCCCCAAACGACGACCTGATCGCCTTCGCGGTAGATGCGCGCCACCTTGCCGCGCAGATAGTGGATCCGCTCGGACTCCGTCGCCCCTTGGATGAACTCCTCGTATCCCTTCCCGCCGGCGCGGATGTCGATGTAGAAGACGGTTGCTTCGCCGTCGTGGACAGCGTGCCGGTAGAGGAGCGCGTGCTTCGCCGTATACATGCAGCAGATCTTCGAGCAGTACGGGTTGTGGTTCTCCGGATCGCGCGATCCGGCGCACTGCACGAAGACGACGCGCTTGGCGATCCTCCCGTCGGACGGCCGCCGGACCTCGCCGCCGGTCGGTCCGGATGCGGAGAGGAGCCTCTCGAACTGCAGCCCGTCGATCACGTCGGGCACGTCGCCGGCGCCGTACTCGCCGAGTTCGAGGATCGGATACAGGTCGAAACCGGTCGCGACGATGATCGCCCCGATCTCCTCCTCGACGATCTCCGGCTGCATGTCGAAATCGATCGCGCCCGGTTCGCAGACCTTGGCGCACTCGGAGCAGCGCAGCGGTCGCAGCCCGAGGCAGGTGTCTTCATCGAGCGTGTACGACGACGGGATCGCTTGCTGGAAAGGGATGTAGATCGCTTTGCGCTCCGCCAATCCGCGCTCGAACGAGCTCGGCGTCGACTCCGGACAGACCTTCTCGCATTCGCCGCAGAGGTTGCACTTCTCCGGATCGACGTAGGTCGGGTTCTTCCGGATCCGCACGGTGTAATTGCCGACGTAGCCCGACACGTCAACGACCTCGGAGTAGGTCATCAGCTCGATGTTCGGATGCCGCGACGCCTCGACCATCTTCGGCGTCAGGATGCACGACGAGCAGTCGAGCGTCGGGAACGTCTCCGACAGTTGCGCCATGTGGCCGCCGATCGTCGGCTCCTTCTCGACGAGGATCACCTGGAAGCCGGACTCGGCGACGTCGAGCGCCGCCTGAATGCCGGTGATCCCGCCGCCGATCACGAGGCACTTGTCGACGTGGTCGATCCGGACCGCCTCCAGCGGGTGGTTCCCCTTGACTTTCTCGATCATCGTGCGGGTGATCCGGATCGCCTTTTCCGTCGCCTCGTCGCGATCGAGATGCACCCAGCTGCAGTGCTCGCGGATGTTCGCCATCTCGACGAGATACGGGTTGAGTCCCGCCTCCTCCGCCGCGCGGCGGAACGTCGGCTCGTGCATCGAAGGGGAGCACGCGGCGACGACGACCCCGGTCAACCGGTGCTCGTCGATCGCATCGATGACCTGTTTCTGTCCGGGGTCGGAGCACATGTAGTCGTAGTCGGACACGTAGGTCACGCCCGGCTGGCGACTCACGGCGTCGGCAACGGCACGCGTGTCGACGGTCCGCTCGATGTTCAGTCCGCAGTGACAGACGAAGACACCGATCCTAGGTGTCGGCACGTAGGACCCCCTCTCCGCGCTCGAAGCCGGTCACGAAGGCGCGCTCGTTCAACTCCACCGTCCGCGGCGGGACGGAGTTGAGGATCGCGTCGCGCATCGCATCGCGCGAGACGACGCCCGTGATCGCGGCCAACGCGCCCAGCATGACGACGTTGGCGACGATCTTGCGACCGAGCTCATCGGCGAGGCGAGTGGCGGGAATGGCGTAGACGCGATCGACCGGGGAAGGTGCCTCGTTCATCTCGACGAGGTCCTCGTCGACGATCAGCGTCCCGGCGGGATCGATGGTCGGGCCGTACTTCTCGTAGGCCTCCTGCGACATGATGACCCCGTACAGCGGCCGATGGAGCTGCGGATAGCCGATCGCGGCGTCGGACACGACCAGATCGGCGTTGCAGGCACCGCCGCGGGCCTCGGGGCCGTACGATTGCATCATCACGGCGTTGTTGCCATCGTAGATGGCGGCCGCCCTGCCGGTGATCTTCCCGGCGGAGATGATCCCTTGTCCTCCAAAGCCTGCGAAACGTATCTCGGCTCTCATGTTGTCCCAATATGCGAGACGGACAAGCCGTCCCGGGATCCATCATGAGGAGCATGGTAGGGCGGTTCGGGCGTTATGTCTACATGATGGGACAAATGTCCGGGGAATCTGTCTCGCTATACGGGACTACGCCGCTACCCGGCAACCGACTCAACCATCGCCGCCCCGATCTCCGCCGGGCTCTCGATGACGCGAACCCCGGTCGCGCGGAGCGCGTCCATCTTCGCGGCAGCGGTTCCGGCCCCACCGGTGATGATCGCACCGGCGTGGCCCATCCGTCGTCCCGGCGGGGCGGTCTGTCCGGCGATGAACGCGACGACCGGCTTGGAGACGTGCTCGGCGATCAGCGCCGCGGCCTCCTCCTCGGCGGAGCCGCCGATCTCGCCGATGAGGACGATCCCCTCGGTGTCGGGATCGGCCTCGAACATCGGGATCAGCTCGGCGAATGACAGACCGACGATCGGATCGCCGCCGATGCCGACGCACGTCGATTGACCGATCCCGAGCTCGGTGAGCTGATGGACGACCTCGTAGGTCAGCGTGCCGCTGCGGGAGAGGATCCCGATCGGGCCGGGCTTGTGGATGTAGCCGGCCATGACGCCGAGCTTGCACGAGCCGGGGCTGATCAGCCCCGGCGTGTTTGGGCCGACGAGCTTCGTTCCCCGGCCGTCGAGGTAGCGGCGGACGTCGATCATGTCGAGGGGCGGGATGCCCTCGGTGAGACAGACGATCAGCTCGATCCCCGCTTCTGCGGCTTCGAGGATCGCGTCGGCGGCGAACGCCGGGGGCACGAAGATGATCGAAGCATTCGCGCCGGTCTCGCGGACGCCCTCGGCGACGGTGTCGAAGACGGGAGTCCCGTCGACATCCTGCCCGCCTTTGCCGGGTGTGACGCCGGCGACGATCTTCGTTCCGTACTCGCGCATCTGCTCCGTGTGGAACCGCCCCTCGTTCCCGGTGATGCCCTGGACGAGCACTGCGGTTCGATCGTCGATCAGGATGCTCATGCTGCCCCCTTCACCGCGGCGGCGACCTTCTCCGCCGCATCCGCGAGGTCGGTCGCCGTGCGGAACGCGACGCCGGATCGGTTCAGGATCTCACGACCCGCCTCGACATTCGTTCCCTCGAGCCGAACGATGACCGGGACGTCGAGGTCGACCGCCTTCGCGGCGGCGACGACGCCCTCGGCGAGGATGTCGCAGCGGAGGATGCCGCCGAAGATGTTGATGAACACGGCCTCGACGTCCGGGTCGGCGATCAGGATGCGGAATCCCTTCTCGATCATCTCGGCGGTCGCGCCGCCGCCGACGTCGAGGAAGTTCGCCGGCCGGGCGCCGACATGTTGGATCAGGTCCATCGTCGCCATCGCCAGCCCGGCGCCGTTGACGAGACAGCCGACGTTCCCGTCGAGCTTGATGTAGTTCAGATTGACCGACGTCGCCTCGACCTCCAGCGGATCCTCCTCGTTGAGGTCGCGCAGCTCGGCGAGCTCCGGGTGACGGAAGAGGCCGTTGTCATCGAGATTCAGCTTCGCGTCGATCGCGATCGGAGCGCCGTCCTCGTCGATCGCGAGCGGGTTGATCTCGGCGAGCGACGCGTCGAGCCCGCAGAACAGCGCGAACAGCGCTCGAACGATGCCGGCGACGCCGCGCGCCGTCTTCCCGGAGAGGCCGAGGCGATGCGCAAGCCGAAACGCCTGGAACGGCCGCAGCCCGATCGTCGGGTCGATCCACTCCTTGAGGATCGCGTCGGGCGTCTCGCGGGCGGTCTCCTCGATGTCGACACCGCCGGCTCGGCTCGCCATCACCGCGATTTCGCGTCGGGCGCGGTCGACGACCATGCCGAGATACAGCTCGTCGGCGATCCTCGACGCCGTCTCGATGAGCAACGTCTTGACGATCCGCCCCTCCGGGCCGGTCTGATGGGTGACGAGCGGCGCATCGAGGATGCGATCGGCGGCTTCTCGCACCTCATCGGATGTCTTGGCGAGGACGATGCCGCCGCCCTTGCCTCGGCCGCCGGCGTGAATCTGAGCCTTGACGACGACCGGCAGTCCGAGCTCGTCGGCCGCGGCGACGGCCTCGTCGACGCTCATCGCGGGGCGCGACGGGGCGACCGGGATGCCGTAGTCGGCGAACAACCGCTTCGCTTGGTACTCGTGGATGCGCATTGAGCCTTCCTCCCTCGTGTTCGGCGGCGTGCTTCGGGCCGAGACCGATCGGCCGGAACAGTATGCCAACCTTGCCGGCGGTTCAACATCGTCTCGCATAGTGAAGCGGCGTCGAGTGGCAAGCAAGCTCCCGGCCGGTCACCTGGGGACGGGCGGGCCGTGGGAGATGCGAGCATCCCGAAATCCGTGAGGTGCGCACGGATTTCGGAGACCGGAAACGGCCAAGGGGAGTGGATTGACATCGCGAATCCGGTTGGATACGGTTCGAACGATCGAACGGAAAAGGACGGAGGGAGCATGAAGGGGATCTTGATCATCGCGGACGGGCTCGGCGGACGGCCGACCGATGCCGACGGACGGACCTGTGCGGAGGCGGCGAAGACGCCGCATCTGGATGGACTGGCGACCGGCGGGGCTCTCGGGCTCGTCGATCCGATCGGACCGGGAATCCGACCCGGGAGTGACACGGCGCACCTGTCGCTGCTCGGCTACGATCCGTTTGCGATCTACACCGGGCGTGGCGTGTACGAGAGTCTCGGCATCGGGATGGACGTTCGGGCCGGTGACATCTGCTTCCGCGCGAACTTCGCGACGGCTGAAGCGCGGGGGACGGACTGGATCGTCATCGACCGGCGCGCGGGCCGGATCGAGTCCGGACAGGACGCGCTCGCCGAGGCGCTCAACGGTTTCCGGCTCGAGGAGGTCCCCGAGGTGACGCACGAGTTCCGCGCCAGCACCCAACATCGCGGTGCACTCTTGCTGCGCGGCGAGCGGTTGTCGCGGCGTGTGACCGAGAACGACCCGCACGAGGCGGGGAAGCCGGCGCCCCGGTTCGCCGGTACGGATCGCGACGACGAGGCGGCCGGTCGCACGGCGGCGGCGCTGAACGAGTTCGTCGCGAAGGCGTACGAGGCGCTCCGCGAGCATTCGGTCAATCGGGAACGGATCGCGGACGGGAAGCCGCCG
>Ga0272443_10000491_pt1 | contig 72989 bp, 59 predicted proteins | sample SSMAcet12_FD_193581 | JGI IMG/M metagenome (GOLD analysis project Ga0272443, IMG submission 193581) | Marine sediment archaeal communities from Little Sippewissett salt marsh, Falmouth, MA, United States - SSM-Acet-12 | ecosystem: Environmental > Aquatic > Marine > Wetlands > Sediment ...
GTCGCAGCGTGCCGACGCCCGCGCGGATCCATCGGACCGCCTTGGCTGCCATTGCCCTTTCCATGCTTGCCGGGCTGGTCCTCTCGCTGTTCATCGTGCAGGCGCTCGAGATTCGCGCCCTCCGGCGCGACCTCCAGGATCTGCGTAACGCACAGGAGTTGGCGACGATCGAGCAGACGGCGCTGCGCGAGCGGCTCGCCGAGCGCGACGATTCGGCGGCGATCGAGACGGCGGCCCGCGAGCGGCTCGGGTGGGTACGACCCGGTGAGGAGAAGGTCATCTTCATCGGCAAGGAAGAGGAGTAGCCCGTTGCCCAGCCCGTTCGTCCACCTGCACGTTCACTCCGAGTACTCCATCCTCGATTCGTCGTGCAAGATTGCCGCGTTGGTCGATCGAGCATCGGCATGCGGGATGGACGCCCTCGCCCTGACCGATCACGGCGTGATGAGCGGTGTGATCAAGTTCTACCGCCAGGCACGAAAACGCGGGATCAAGCCGATCCTCGGCTGCGAGATCTACGTCGCGCCCGGCGACCGCCGGGATCGTACGGCGATGGACGGGGCGCGCTACTACCATCTCGTCCTGCTGGCCGAGAACGAAACCGGGTACCGAAACCTCCTGCGCCTGGTGAGTCGAGCGCATACGGAGGGGTTCTACTACCGGCCGCGGGCGGACGAGGAGCTGCTTCGCGAGCACAGCGAAGGCCTGATCGCCCTGTCGGCATGCGAAAGCGGGCTGGTTCCGCGGATGCTGCAGGCCGGCCGACTCGACGCGGCGAAGCAAGCGGCACAGCAGCTGGAGGAGACGTTTGGGAAGGACAGGTTCTTCCTCGAGATCCAACACCATGGCACCGAGCGGGACGCACGGCTTCGGGGCCAGCTGATCGAGCTCGCTCGGGCTCTGGACATCCCGCTGGTGGCGACGAACGACGTGCACTACCTCGCGTCCGACGATCGCGAGGCGCACGAGGTGCTGCTCAACATCCGGGCGAACAAGACATTGGGCGATCCCGATCACCGGACGTTCGACGGGGACGGATACCACTTCCGGACCGGCGACGAGATGGCCGAGTTGTTCTCCGACGTTCCCGAGGCGATCGCGAACACGCGGCGCATCGCCGAGCGCTGCAACGTCACGCTCGACTTCGACCGGATGCTGATCCCTCCGTTCGAACTCCCCGACGGCGCGACCGATCCGAACGACTACATCCGGGCGCTCGCGTACGAGGGGGCCGAGCGCCGCTACGGCGAGCTCACGGACGAGATCCGCGGGCGGCTTGACTTCGAGCTGTCTGTAATCACAAGGATGGAGTACAGCACGTACTTCCTGATCGTCTGGGATTTCATCCGCTACGCGAGGGAGCAGGGGATCTCCGTCGGTCCCGGGCGGGGCTCGGCGGCGGGTAGCCTCGTCTCCTACTGCCTCGGGATCACCAACGTCGATCCACTGAAGTACAAGCTGCTGTTCGAGCGGTTCCTGAACCCCGATCGGATCTCCATGCCCGACTTCGACATCGACTTCTGCGTCAAGGGTCGCGACGAGGTCATCCGATACGTTCGCCGGAAGTACGGCGGCGAAACCTGGTGGGATCGGATCGCTCAGATCGCGACGTTCGACCGCATGGCGGCACGAAGCGTGGTTCGTGACGTCGGCCGCGTGCTCGGTGTCCCGTACGGCGTGACCGACAGGCTGGCCAAGATGATCCCGTTCGGATGGGCGCTGCGCGCTGCGGCGGAGAAGGTGGCCGAGTTACGGACCCTTCGTGAACAGGACGCGGAGATCCGCCGAGTGATCGATATCGGACTCCGGTTGGAAGGCCTGACCCGAAATGCCTCGACCCACGCCGCGGGCGTCGTCATCGCGCCGGACGCGCTTTCGAACCACGTGCCGCTCCTTCGGCTCGGCGAGGGCGAGTTCGTCACGCAGTTCGACATGGGGGACGTCGAGGCGGTCGGACTGCTCAAGATCGATTTCCTCGGCCTGCGCAACCTCACGCTGATCGACGAGACGTGCGAGAACCTGGCGAAGCACGCTGGCGTCGAGCTGTGCATCGACTCCATTCCGCTGGACGACGAGGCGACGTACGCGCTGATCAGCGAGGGACGGACCTCGGGGATCTTCCAGCTGGAGAGTTCGGGCATGACGAACCTGATCCGGCGTGTCCGGCCGGACAGGTTCGAGGATCTGATCGCGTTGCTTGCCCTCTACCGGCCCGGCCCACTGGAGAGCGGGATGACCGACGACTACGTCGAGCGCCGACGGGGGCTCAAACCGGTGACGTACGCCCACCCGAGCCTCCGCGAAGTCCTGGAGGAAACGTACGGTCTGCCGATCTACCAGGATCAGCTGATGCTCATGGTCCAGAGGCTGGCCGGATTCACCCTCGCCGAGGCGGACATCCTCCGCAAAGCGATGGGCAAGAAGATCAAGGATCTGATGGCGTCGCTGCGAGAGAAGTACATCGAGGGATGCCTCGCGAACGGCCTGTCCCGCGATCTGGCGACCCGCACGTTCGAGGACATGGAGAAGTTCTCCCGCTACGGCTTCGGGAAGGCGCACACAACGTCGTACGCGTTCGTCTCGTATTGGACGGCGTACCTCAAGGCCAATTACCCGACCCACTTCATGGCCTCTCTGCTGAGCAGTGTGCAGGGCGATCTGGACAAGGTCGCCGAGTACGTCGCCGAGTGCCGCGAGATGGAGATCGAGGTCCTCCCACCGGATATCAACGAGAGCCAGCGCGGATTCGCACCCGCGGGGGATCGCCGGATCCGCTTCGGGCTCGAGGCCGTCAAGCACGTCGGCTCGAATGCCGTCGGGGCGATCCTGAGCGCGCGCAGCGACGGCGAACCGTTCGCTTCGTTCTTCGACCTCTGCCAGCGGGTTCAGGATGACGGACTCGACCGCGAGTCGCTGGAATCGCTCGTCAAGGCGGGCGCGTTCGACGGGCTCGGCGCGACGCGCCTCGGGCTGCTGCGGCACATCACCGACGGGCTGGAGCTGATGCAGATCGCCAGGCGGGAGCGGGTGACCGGGCAGACGTCCTTCTTCGGCGACCTGCCCGAGGCGGCCCCCGAGCCGGTCGTGACGACCGACGAGTTCGACGCGAAGGACCTGCTGGCGTTCGAGAAGGAGCTTCTGGGCCTCTACCTCACCGCCCATCCGCTTGACGACCATCGGGCCGATCTGCGGCTGTACTGCGTCCCGTACGCGCATCTCGAGCGCCTCGACGCCGGGAAGATCGCGCTCATCGGGGGGCGGATCAAGAAGGTGCGCCGGATCGACACGAAACGCGGGGACCAGATGGCGTTCATCAGCCTCGAGGACGGTTCCGCGGAGGTGGAGGTGACCGCTTTTTCGCGCGTGCTCGAGGCCGTCGGCGACCTCGTCGAGGAGGATGGTCTCGTCGGGATCTCGGTCAGCGCGGGCAGCCGGAACGGCGAGCTGAACCTCGTCGTCGAGGAGATCTTCCCGTTGAGCGAAGTGCCGAACCGCTCCGCGCTTTCGATCACGCTGAGGCTGGACGGAGCGGCGGTCTGCCAGCAGCAGCTCGAGCGTGTCCTGCAGGTGCTCGGAGCGCACCCCGGGGAGGCGCCGGTTCGCCTCGAGGTCGTCGATCCGATCGGTTCGATCGTCGTGTTGGCCGGAGAGCGGTTTCACGCCGCACCGGACGACGGCCTTCGGAAGAACCTGTCCACGGTGGGCGCCGTCCTCGACGTTTCATTCGGAAACGGAACCGGATCATGAGAGCGTCGATTCGTGGATTGCTCCGCTGGCTCGCGCCGGGCATGCGCGTCAAACGTTGGGTCCTCCTCGCCGTCCTCTCGATGGGGCTGATCGTCGCGGCAATCCTGTGTGCCTTCGGAGTCGATCTGGTCCGGGCGCTGTACCGGGCCCTCCCCGACTCCGCGTCGGCGCAGGTGGCCTTCATGGTCGTCCTCGCGACGGCCGGGGTTTGCGGATTCGGACTCGCGCTGTGGCGTCTGGTCCGCTCGGTCACGCGCGGCGTCGCGCCGCGCGCCCGAGAGAAGGCCTCAACGATGATCTACCGCACCCGGATTCTCGGCCGCGGCCCGAGCGTGGTGGCCATTGGCGGTGGCACCGGGTTGTCGACGCTTCTTCGCGGGCTGAAGAGAGAGACCTCGAACATCACCGCCGTCGTCACCGTTACCGATGACGGGGGCAGCTCCGGTCGGCTGAGAAAGGACATCGACGTGCTCCCGCCCGGCGACGTGCGGAACTGCATCCTCGCGCTTGCCGAGGACGAGACGGAGCTGTCCACGTACCTGCAATACCGATTCGCGGGCGAACACGAGCTTTCGGGGCACTCGCTGGGCAACCTGCTGCTAGCCGGCCTGGAGCAAGCGACCGGCGGTTTCGACCGCGCCGTCGAGGCGATGAGCCACATGCTGAGCATCCGCGGCGACGTCTTGCCGGCGACGCTGACTAAGACCCATCTCGTGGCGACGATGGAGGATGGGGCCGTCCTCGAAGGGGAAAGCCGGATCGTTTCCGACCCGAGGAGGATTCGAAGCGTCTGTCTCTCCTCGTCGCCGGTCGAGCCGTACGATCGCGTTCTTGAGGCCATCGCCGCGGCGGACGTGTTGATTCTCGGCCCGGGCAGCCTCTTCACCAGTCTGATCCCGAATCTGCTCGTCGAAAGGATCGCGGACGCGATCGAGACGGCCGCTGCGGAAAAGGTGCTCGTCGGCAACTTGATGACGCAGCCCGGGGAGACGGACGGCTTCACCCTGGGAGATCATCTCCGCGTCTTGAACGAGTACGTCGACGTGAGCCGATTCGACCTCCTGGTCGCCAACGCGGCGCGGCCGAGCGACGGCATGCTCCTTCGGTACCGGGACCAGGCGGCCGAGCCGGTTCTCGATGACGTCGGGAACGGCAGTGAATACGGCCTCGTCGTCGTTCGAGCCGATCTGCTCGGGACCGTGGAGTGGGGAGGGAAGCAGACGCTCAAGCACTCACCGGCGGACCTCGTCCGGACGATCGTCCGCTCCACGCGGACGTTCTCGCACCGCGCACGATCGTCCGACGCTACCCCTTGAGCACCGCGAGCGGCCGTAGCCGGGCGACGACGCGATTGATCCCCGCATCGGCCGCGGCGCCGACGACCCGCTCGATGTCCTTGTACGCTCCCGGCGCCTCCTCGGCGACGCCACGCTTGCTGTGCGCCCACACGCGGATTCCGGCCGAGGCGAGCTCGGAGATGACCGTCTCGCCCCAGAAGCGCTTGGCCGCCTTCTTGCGCGACAGTGCCCGGCCCGCACCGTGGATCCCGCTGCCGAAGGCCACTTTCATTCCCAGCTCGGTGCCGCGCAGGACGTAGGACGCCGTCCCCATCGTCCCGCCGACGAGAATCGGATGCCCGACCGATCGGTACGCCTCGGGCGACTCCTTCCTCCCCGGACCGAACGCGCGGGTGGATCCTTTCCGATGGACGAGCAGCGAGCGCTGCTCGCCTCCGATGCAATGCGTCTCGATCTTCGCGTTGTTGTGCCCGATGTCGTAGACCGTCCGGATCCGATTGCAGGCCACGCCGGTCACCTCGTGAAACGCGTCGCGCACCAAGTGGGCGATGACCTGGCGGTTGGCGAACGCGCAGTTGGAGCCGCACGCCACGGCGGCGAGATACCGCTCACCCTCCGGCGAACGGATCGGCGCACAGACCAGCTCCCGCTCCGGAATCGGGATCCCATACTTGCGGCTCGCGGCGGTCATCTCCTTGAGGTAGTCCTGTCCGATCTGATGTCCCAGCGCGCGCGAACCTGTGTGGATCGAGACGACGACCTGGTCCTCATCGAGGCCGTAGACCGAAGCCGCCTCAGGATCGAGAACGGCATCGACCACCTGGACCTCGAGATAGTGGTTTCCCGACCCGAGCGTCCCGACTTGCCGGAATTGGCGCTGCTTGGCGCGGATGCTGATTGCGGACGGGTCGGCGGCCGGCACGCGACCCGTCTCCTCGATATAGACGAGATCTTCGGGTGCGCCGAATCCTCGCTCGACCGCGAACGCCGCACCGCCCTCGAGGAGCCGGTCGATCTCGGCGATCGAAAGCCGCAGCTTCCCCTCCGCGCCGAGCCCCGCAGGGACCGTGTGGTAGAGCCGCTCGCCCAGTCGATCGATCATCGGCTCGATGTCTGCCTGTTGCAGCGGCGTGGCGAGGAGGCGCACGCCGCAGTTGATGTCGAACCCAACGCCGCCGACCACGACGACGCCGTCCTCGAGGTCGAAGGCAGCGACCCCGCCGATCGGGAATCCATAGCCTGGGTGGACGTCTGGGAGCGCCAGGGCGGCATCGACGATGCCCGGGAGCGCGGCGACGTTTCGTATCTGCTCAAGGGCGTTCCACTCGGCCCGGTTTCGAATGTCCTCCTCCAGTTGGGAGATCGTCTCCGAGTCGGCGTAGATCCGCCCTGGTACGCGCATCGCGCCCTCGCGAGGGAGGCGCCACTCCGACGGGCCGGCCCGCACGAGCCTCAGTTCGGTCGGCATCGATCCCTCCTTACACATCAAGAACGCACTGCACCGTCCACGTCTCATCCCGCCGGCCCACGGCCAGCCCGAGGTAGCTCACGCCTTTCACCTCGGTCGACGGGCGGTGACTACGGGGGTCGAGCGGCTCTCCCCGAGCGAAGCCGCCGAGTCGAACGACGCCCTCCTCACGGGCGATGTGCACCTCGAACTCGGAGAAGACGAGGCCGGTCAGCTCCTTCTGCGCGAGCAGGTCGCTCAGCCACTCGACGAGGAGGTCCTCGTCGGACGCGGCTTCAAGGTGCACGGAGTACGACTCAACCGGGCGCACCGCGCGAAGATCGAGCATCCGCGCGAACAGGCCGCGCGCTGCTTCGCAGAACGCCTCGTCGAGCGTCGCGCCGGTGGCGCGCAACCCGAGATCGGCAGTGTGGTCAAGGTACTCGATCGCCATCGGGAGGCCGCCCTCCGAACGGCGTGCTGAACAGCGGCGTGTAGACGGCGCCGGACGGCGTCAGGACGCTCTCCATCAGGGTGAGACGCTCGGCGTGCGCCGCCAGGTCGGTCGGCACGTCGCACCGATCGAGAACCCTAGCCAGCCCCGGGGGCGGCTTTCCTTTGATTCGCGCCAACGTGACGTGGGCGACGGTCTGATTCCGTTCAGGTGGAAAGCCAAGTCGGCTCAGTTCGTGATGAAGCGAGGCCGCGAGCCCGCAGAACGCCGGTGACGCATCGCTCCCGATCCAGAGCACACGCGCGCTCTCGACCGACGGGAAGCAGCCGAGCCGTTCGAGAGGCAGCTCAAACGGGGCAAGCGCTCGGGTGACCTTCCGGGCGATCCGCTTCAGGTCCACGGTGAGCAGCGGATCGATCTCGCCGAGGAAGCGGAGCGTGACATGGTAGTTCTCGGTGCGAACCCAGCTGGCCCGCATGTCCGCTGCGTCGCGGAGTTGGCGAGCGATTCGATCGACCGCCGAGACCACATTCCGTTCGATCGGAAGGCAGAAGAACGCTCTCATCCGCTCACCCGCCTCGATCATAGCGTCTTGGCGCCGCCTACGCATCGCCGCTTTTACCTCGACATCGCTTGACGACGCCGAGCCGGGCGAGTCGGCGCGGCGCCGACTCGCGTGGGATGAGCCAGCGCGATGCGGTGCGGGTTACGGCCGACACGCGGTCACTGGTGCGTGGTGTGGGCTCGTTCGTACAATCACTTCATGCGCAGAATGGTCCGGTGGGTTGTTTGCGTGACGGTTCTTGCCCTGTCGGTCAGCCTTATCGGGACCGCGAAACAGCTGCTCGTCTCGAAGGAGGGGTTGGGGGCATATCGGTCGGTCCAGGCCGCGCTCAGCGAAGCCGAGTCGGGCGACACGATCCTCGTCAACCCCGGTGTTTACGAGGAGACGATCGAGTTCGTGAGCGGCGTCACGGTGACCGGCGCCGGCGCCGATCGCACCGTAATCCGGTACGGCTACGGGTTCGACGAAGTGTTCCATGCCAGGAACACGCTCTCCGGGCGGATCGAACGAGTTACCCTCGAGCGGATGACGTCGGTACTCGACGCCCCGGTCGTCTCGGTCGAATCGGCAGCGGTGACGTTCTCCGAGTGCGTCATCATCGGTGGCCAACCCGACGGCATCCGCGTGACCGGACTCGCCGCGCGCGTCGTCCTGGACAACTGCACGGTCGTCGGGCAAGACGTCCACGGGATCCTGTGCCAAGGCGGTGCGGAGGTTCGCGTCGTCGGGGGGGCTGTCCGCGAGAACGGCGGCGCCGGGATCCTGGCCGTCGACTCCGGGGTCATCGTCGACGGGACGCGCTTCGTCGAGAACGGCATCAGCGGCCTTGTCCTTCAGGGCGCGACTCAGGCGACAGTCGAGGCGGCGACCTTCGAAAGGCAGAGCGCTTGGGGCATCGATGCTCTCGACGCGTCGACGCTCGAGCTGGTCGACTGCCGATTCACGGACAACGCGCGCGGGGGCGTTCGGCTTCGCGACCGCGCGACGGCCCGGGTGCAGGGCGGCCGCCTGGCCGGCGGTGCGGTCGGACTCGATGTTGGCGGCTCCAGCACCGTCGAGATTCTCGGCGGAACGGTCCGAGAGGCGATCGAGACGGGGATTCGAGTCTCGGAATCGGCGTCCGCTTCGATCCAGCGGGCCGAGGTGATCGAGTGCATCGGTCGCGGGTGCGAGCTCGCTTCCGACGGCCCGGCCGACGTTCGATACGCAACGATCGTCGGGAACGGCGGCGACGGAATCCTCGCGACCGGATCCGAAGTCGCGATCACGAACTCGATCGTCGCCCTCAACGACGGCGCCGGGCTCCGGCTCTCCCAGAACCCGTCGACCTCGCGCCCGCCGGCGCTCGGCTACAACGCCGTCTGGGGGAACGAGGCCGGCGACTACGTCGGCACATCCAGGCGCCCCTCGGATCTGGGCGCGTACCCCGAGTTCGTCGATCCGGGCGACGAGGACTTCGCGCTGCGGCTCGGCTCGCCGTGCGCCGAAGCGGGAGAACGGGGAGCGACGATCGGCGCGCACCTCGATCCGACCCGCGTGTCAGGGACCCTCGTCGATGTCACGGTTCGCCGCAGTGGCGGCCTCTGGGGACTCGATCTAGTGGGGATGGTGCGGCTGTCCGATGCAGCGCCACTCGAGGAGTTCCGACTGCGCGCCGGGCGGCACTGGGACCGCGCGGCGTTCTCGATCGAGTCATCGTTCCTTGGCGTCGGAAGCGAGTGGCTTCGCGCAGACGGAACGATCCGCCTCGTCGATGTGGAACTCGGGGCGCAATCCGCAACCGCACTGCGAGCGACGCTCGGCGCGGTGCAAACCTTGGACGGTGCCGGGAGCCGATCGTCGGCTTGGGCGCGGTTCGAGCTCGATTCGGATGTGACTTCGCTCCGTGTCAACCTAGATTGGGAGCGACCGACGGGCATCTCGCATCAAGCCGTGGAGCTAGTGCTTGGCGGACTCTCTTTCTCCACCGAGGCGACCGACTTTACGTTGAACGTGCTCGACGCGTCGCTCGGCGGTGCAACGCCACGGTCGCCGGGCGTTCTGTCCGGCTCGGCCGGACTCTCGATGCTGCCCGAACGACGGGCCGTCCTGCGGACGGGGTGGACGACGGAGCGGTGGGGCCTCGCGGCGACGGTCCGCGCGTACCTCGCGGCGCCGGCGTCCGGGGACGTGTCGGTGTCCTGGTCCGACTTCGCGTATGGTTCGCGCATCGAGGTCGCTGCCGTCGTCACGGATTGGTCGGCCGAGGACGTCGCCCTACGGGCGGCTCTTCGCCTCGCCGAGCTTTCGGTCGAGTCCGAGGTCGGCGTCAACACGGCTCTCGGCGTGCGATTTCGGCTTTCCGTCGGCCTCGACACGGCCGGCTGGTTGGTGCCGCGGGGCAACCGGCCGCCACTCCCGGCCTTTGACATCGAGACGTACGAACCGGAGGCCGGCGAGCCGATCACGTTCAACGCGTCCGCGTCGGCAGATCCGGACGGCGAGATCGCGGAGTACTGGTGGGACTTCGGCGACGGAGGCGTCGACATCGGCAATCCGATCGCGCATCGGTACGAGCGGCCCGGGACGTACCCCGTCGCCTTGACCGTCGCTGACACCGACGGGGACACGGCTACTCTTGTGAAACCCGTCCTCGTCTTTGAAGCGGACACCACCCCGGCTGCTTCGTTCACGTGGGGTCCGGTGTCGGAGGCCGGGACGAGCCTGATGCGCCCGCTTCGCGCCGGGGATCTCGTCCGATTCGACGCGGGCTCTTCGTACGATCCTGACGGTTCGATCGTCGAGTACGCATGGGACTTCCAATCCGACGGATCGTTCGATCTTGTGACTGACGAACCGCTCGCGGTGGCCGACCCGCTCGGCATCGGGACGTGGCCGGTCACACTCCGCGTCGTCAACGACGCAGGCCGAGCAGACGCCGTGATGCGCGTACTGCGGGTCGAGGAGCCGAAGCCGCCGGAGGCCGCGTTTGACGTCTCACCGTCGACGCCATCGATCTACGATCCGGTTCGGTTTGTCGATCGCTCAGGCGGCGCGGACGGCCCGATCGTGTCGTGGGAGTGGGCTCTCGGAGACGGCCATGTCTCGCGCGAAGCCGAGCCGATTCATCGCTACGAGGAGGTCGGCCGCTACGAGGTTCGCCTCACGGTCACCGATTCGCTCGGCCAGAGCGACACGCACACTGCCGTCCTGGAGGTGCAACGCAACCCCGAGGTCGTGCCGGTCTCGGGTGTTTGGGCGCTGGTCATCGGCATCTCCGACTACGAAGAGGTCGAGGATCTCCCGTACGCGCGGCGCGACGCCGAAGCCGTCGCGCGCTGGCTGCTTGCGAACGGCGTGCCCGCGGAGCGGATCCGGTTGCTGACCGACCATGAGGCGGACCCGCGTGCGTCGGTCGGCGTGACAGCGGCCCCCGCGACGCTGGTCAACGTTCGTGAGGGGCTTGGATGGCTGCGCCGGGTCGCGTCCGAGGACGACCTGGTGGTGATCCATTTCTCCGGTCACGGTTACCAGGGGACCGACGACGGCGCCGATGAGGCGGACGGCGTGGATGAGTTCTTCGTCCTGTACGACACGCGGGCGGCGGCAAAGGACGACACGGCGCTGCGCGACGACGAGTTTGGGCGATTCCTCGATCGGATCGCGTCGAGGCATGTGCTGATCTTCTTCGATAGCTGCTACTCCGGCGGCCTGTCGCGAAGCCTCCCGCCGGGGCGGCGCGCATCGGGAGCCGAGCAGGATTGGTTCGGGGATCTCCGCCTCGAAGGGCGACTGCTGTTGTCGGCGTCCTCCGAAGGCGAGGAGGCGTTCGAGTCACCCGACCTGGAGCACGGCGTCTTCACCCACTTCCTCCTCGAGGGCCTCAACGGAGCGGCCGACCTGAACGAAGATTACCACGTCACGGTGTGGGAGTTGTACGAGTACGTCGTCGCGCGGGTTCCCGGCTTCGTCGAAGCGGAGCGCGGTGAGCCGCAACATCCCCAGCTCTTCGGAGAAGGGGAGACTCGAATCGTCCTCTCCCTGCGCGACCGACCGCTGGAGGCGGGGTTCTCGTACTGCCCTTCCGTTCCGTACTCCGGTGGCCCGATCCTCTTCTCCGACGAGTCGGCGTCCACGACGATCGTCGAACGCGTGTGGGCGTTCTCCGACGGTCGAACGGCGAGCGGCGAGCACGTCGAGCACGCCTTCCGTGAGGCCGGGATCTACAGCGTAACGCTTACGGTCTCGGACGAAGAGGGGAACCTGTCGGAGGCCCAGCTCGAGGTTCGCGTCGAGTCGGCTGGCCGGGTCCGTTGGATCGACCCGGAGAGCGGCCACGTCGTGATCTCCCTGGGGGCTCGCAACGGCATCCGTGTCGGGGACCGATTCTCCGCCGAAGCGGACTCGGAGGACGGCGGAGCGAGACCGACCCTCGAAGTGATCGAGTTGATTGACGAGGATCGGGCCGCGTGTCGCGTCGTGGACGGCGCGGAGCCTGCGCTCGAAGACCGACTGGTCCCGATCGCCCCGGCCCCTTGCTCGCCGGCCGGATAGCGCCTACCCTCCGAGTTCCAGAGTCAGAAGGAAGGCCCGCTCCGCGCGATGGACCTTCAGGACGATGCGATCTCCCGGCGACTTCATCGCGAGCAGGTCGCCGAGATCCTGGCAGGAATCGATCGGACGGGCGTCCGCGTAGGTGATTACGTCGCCGACGCGTAGGCCCTTCAGATCGGCGATCGTCCCCTCGACGACCCCGACGATCCGGATGCCCGGGCCACCCGTCTCGGCGCAGAGGATCCCGAGGCGGATCGAGTCGCTCGAGTAGTCGAACGCGATCGTCTCGACCGGATCGCTTGTCGCCGACGCGAACGCGATGCGGACCGTCGGTTGTCCGATGACCGCTCCCGCTTCGGTCCCCCTCGCGTGAGCGGTCCCGAGCGGGTCGGGCAGATAGACGTAGACGACGATGCCGCCGTGCTCTTGCTCGAGCGGGGAGTGGGTCCGGCTTGGGGTGGCGAACCGGAACTGAAGCGCCTCGTCCTCCGAGATCTGCCAGCCGGCGATGCGCACCGTCTGCTTCGGGAGGATCACCCACTTGCGATCCGATTCGTTCCCCTGGATCGTCCCGTTCCCATTGCTGTTCAGTCCGTCGACCGCCAGGACGATCCCCAGCGTCGCGTCGGTCAGGTTACGCACCACGACGCGGTAGTCCCTTCCGAGTTCCGCGTCCAGCGCGTGCGATTGGGCCGACACGCGCTTGAGGTTCGCGAGGAGATCGCACGCGTCGGCGTCGAAGTCCGGCGAACCTCCGGCGCAAAGCGAGACAGACTCCGCGGCGCTCTTCGCGTCCTCAACGTCGAGCGAGACGAATCGCGATGTCACGAACCGCGTTTCGACCGTCTCCCAGCTTCCCCAATCGAGTATCCCCCACGGTCGGAACACCTCGATCTCGATCGCGACATACTCCCCCGTCGCTCCGGCCACGGCGATCCCAAGCAGCGCGCACACCAGCGCGCAGAGCATAGTGATCCTGTTCATCGATCCCCCTTCGAGTGCCATCGAGTCGGACGCCCCATTATAGGGGGGCACGGGGATCCGCCCCATTCCATGGGCGCGGCGCCTCCCCGGCGGGCGAACGGCTCCCCGGCTTCACGATCGCCCCCCCCTTGGCGCACAGCGGGCAGTCCTGCGTTTCGTACATCGGAATCGACAGGCGAAGACGAGATTCGATCGCTCGCCCGTGTGCCGCCCGCTCGTCCGCGGAAGAGGGTTCTCCGATCAGCCGCCCGCTCGCCGCTGCAGCTTCGCCCACGTGTCCCGCAGCGTCACCGTCCGGTTGAAGACCGGATGGCCGGGAGAGCTGTCCGGATCGACGCAGTAGTACCCCTTCCGCTCGAACTGAAACCGCTCGCCGGGATTGGCCCGGCGGAGACTTGGCTCCAACTTGCAGCCGACCATCGCCGTGAGCGATTCGGGATTGAGGTTGTCGAGCCAGTTCGTGCCCTCCTCCACCCGATACGGGTTCTCCGCCGAGAACAACGCGTCGTACTGCCGGACTTCGGCGTCGATCGCGTGAGCGGCGGAAACCCAGTGGAGGGTCGCACTCACCCGTCGGCCATCCGGGGCGTCCCCGCCGCGTGTGTTCGGATCGTAGGTGCACCGTAACTCGACGACGTTTCCTTCGTCGTCCTTGACGACGTCCACGCAGGTGATGAAGTACGCGTACCGAAGGCGGACCTCCCGCCCCGGTGCAAGCCGGTAGTACTTCTTCGGCGGGTTCTCCATGAAGTCGTCTCGCTCGATGTAGAGAGTCTTCGAGAACGGCACCTTCCGCGTGCCGGCCGACGCGTCCTCCGGGTTGTTGATCGCATCCAGTTCCTCGACCGCGTCGTCCGGGTAGTTCGTCACCACGACCTTCAGCGGATCGAGGACTCCCATTACGCGCGGGACGCGCAGATTGAGGTCCTGCCGGAGGCAGTGCTCGAGGAGAGCCATCTCGACGATGCCTTCCGACTTGGTGACGCCGATCCGACCGATGAAGTCCCGGATCGCCTCCGGCGTGTAGCCGCGGCGACGCATTCCGCGAATCGTGGGCATCCGCGGATCGTCCCACCCGTCGACGTGCTTGCCGTCGACGAGCTGGCGCAGCCAGCGCTTGCTCGTCACGGTGTGAGCGACGTTCATCCGGCCGTATTCGATCTGGCGAGGCCGATGCCGGATCGGAAGGTTGCCTAGGTACCAATCGTACAGCAGGCGGTGGTTCTCGAATTCGAGGCTGCAGGTCGAATGCGTAACACCCTCGATCGCGTCCGACTGGCCGTGCGTCCAGTCGTAGGTCGGGTAGATGCACCACGCGTCTTCCTGACGGTGATGATGCGCGCGCAGGATCCGGTACATGACCGGATCGCGCATGTTCAGGTTGGGATGAGTCATGTCGATCTTGGCGCGGAGCGTACGGGACCCATCGGGAAACTCGCCGGCTCTCATCCGGCGGAACAGGTCGAGATTCTCGTCGATCGACCGATCTCGGTACGGGCTGTCCGTGCCGGGCGGTGTGACGCCGTCCGGTCCCGCCCCGCCGGCCGTCCCGCGATAAGTTCGAATCTCCTCCGCCGACAGGTCGCAGACGTAGGCCTTCCCCGCGCGGATGAGGTGCTCGGCCCACTCGTAGAGCTGCTCGAAGTAGTCGGACGCGAAATACAGTCGATCCTCCCAATCGACGCCGAGCCACCGCAGGTCATCGAGGATCGCATCGACGAACTCCTGATCCTCGGCAGCCGGGTTCGTGTCGTCGAACCGAAGGTTGAACCGTCCGCCGAACTCCTGAGCGATCGAGTACGCGAGAAGGCATCCCATCGCGTGACCGATGTGGATGTAGCCGTTGGGCTCCGGCGGCCACCGCGTCTGGACCCGGCCTTCGTCCTTCCCGGCCGAGACGTCTTCGGCGACGATCCGTCGGACGAAATCGAGGCCTTCTCTGTCGATCGCTCCCGCTCCGTTGTCGCTCATCGCTGCCCCATGTCTTCGCCCCCCCCTCGGGGAATGGAATCGCAACCCGGATGATTCTAGTTCACCGGCGAACCGTTGTCATGCCGGGCGCCGGCGGGCCGTCCGCGAACCGCCGCGGGACGGATGGGCACGCGATCACCCGGACGAAGTTGCGGGTCCCCGGCGGACGGCACGGCGCCCCCGTCAGTGCCCGTTCGTACGGCTGGGACCGCAACCTTTTCGGACCTACTGGGTAGATGCGGTGTGGGTCCCTGCAACGATGGGCGCGGCCTCGGGCCGGCAGGGATCCGAGGCGACGGGCGTCGAGACGGAGCACGTTTCACAAGCCACGTCTCTGGCGCTAGAATGCAGAGAGGAGGAGTCACCATGAAGAGAGTGCTCGCGGGATTGCGCCGGTGTTATTCGACCCGAAGCGTCGTTGGGGCATTGAGTGTCGCTGTCCTCGTCTCTGTCCTTGCGGTCGGAGTCGAGACGTCCGTGCCGGATGCGCTGATTGAAAGCATCATCTCCATGCCCCCGGGGACTCTGGCGGCCATGCACGAGTTCATCGGGGCCGCTGACGCTCCTGACATCGACCCGGATGCGCGGAGCGCGATGCTCGCGGATCCGCAAGCGTGGTTCTACGACAACCACGGGATCACGTTCGAAGGTGCCGTTCTATGGACGGCGGATCTGACCGTTTCGCCTCCCGAAGAGGGAGCGGAGTGGCTGTTCGAATCACAGTACCTGGGAGAGGAACCGCTGAGGATGGAGGGCATCGTCCTGTCCGGGCCGGAGCTCTGCCTGTTTATCCAGACACCGCACGGCGACGGCCCGCAAGGGGAAGCTGCGGAAGCGATCACCGGCCGTTTCCTCGACGCCATCACAGGCAGATCGGAAGAGGATTGGAACGGCCTCCTTGAGATCGTGCAAGACGTGAACCGCGGATCGCCAGAGGACAAGGCGTTCTTCTCCAGCGGCACGCGCGAATTCCTCATCGGCAGCGGCCTGCGCCTGTCCGGTGCAAACACGAGGCTGCTTGTCGTGAACATCCCCCTGGGGTGCGAGTACGCTGCGGTTCACTTCGGGCCGATTCCGGAGGGATACGTGCTGGAGTTGCAGGGGCTGGCGTTGATTGGCGAGAGTGTCGTTCTGGTGCATAAGATGCTATTCTAGCCAGGAGTGGAGCCGCCCGCGCGCCGGCCCGGCCCAGCCCCGCCCGGGCGGCCGGCGGCGCTGAATCGTGAGGAGGGACGATGCGTAGGCGTGGGAACACAGTGGGATTTAGGACGGTGTTCGGCGCGGCGATGGTGTGTGTTCTCCTCGCCGTCGCGGCCGGATTCGGTCAAACGTCCACCCAGGCCCCAGGACTGGAGATCCGCGAGATCTCCGTTCGAAGGGTCGCCGTGGGGGAAGGCGATCCGGCGCAGAGCCTGGATCTCGTGGACGTGATCGTCGGCGATCTCCTGCATGTGCGCGCCGCCGTGCGAAACGGCAGCCCCGGCACGACGTACGAGCAGCTGCGAGTCGATTTCTACTTCACCGAAGTCATTACGAAGGAGCACGGACTGCTCGGATCTCAGACAGTCTATTCGCTGAGTCCGGGCGAGGAGAGGTTGCCCGCTATCTCGGTGCCGACCGACGGCTTCACACCCGGCTTCTACGTGTTCACAGCGGCCATCGCGGATCCGATGTTGGCGCAGGACGTGGCGGGTGGCACTCAGTACATCGTTTCGTATACACAGCCGGAGACGGACGAGTACTGGAAGGTCGTCGCTGATCGTGGGCCGCGGATTGCCGAGCTCCAGGGGCTTCTGCAACCGTTCCGATCGTGCCAGTACGGTGGGATTCAAAACGCGATCTCACTCAACGTACGGAACGTGGGCACCGTCCCGCTGGGATTCTCCGGCCTGCTTGTCGAGGTTCGACCGCAGTTCGGGAAAGACGCTCTGCTCGCACCACTCGACGCGACGACAATCGCTTCCGGTCTCGGGACTCCCGGCACATTCGAAGGGGAGCTGCTTATCACAAATATTGACTCGACATCGCTCGAGAGCACGGTCAAGCAGCCGCCCGAGAAGATGGCGAATTTCGAGGTTCTGGGGCGCGGCAACCGGACGGAGCGTCTCCAACTGGTGATCACGGCCACGCCGACCGGCGATGGGTCCACCGGACCGCAGCAGAAGGTCGTCCTCCCTTCTCAGGAGGAGGGGGCGATCGTTTTCAGCGAACTCGATCTGTGGCAGTACCCTCAGCCGGACGGGTGCCTGTGCTCGAGTTCCGACCGGACGACCTGTTATGACGTCCCGACAACGAACCCCGCGATTCGGCCCTCCGGCTACAGCGACGAGCTCCTGTTCCACGTCGCGGTGAACGAGGAAACGGCCCAGTACCGAATTCACGCGCTCGATCCCCGGAACGGGGAGAGCCGGGCGCTGCAGCCGATCGGGGCAACGCCTCTGACGGAGCCGGTGATCCGGTTTAGGGCCGGCTCGGAGCCGCGACTGTTCTTGTATCACGCGTACGTCGGGACCGACGCGGGCACGGTCGCTGTCTTCACGCTGCAGGTCGACAAGCGGGAGGGCACGGCCGTCTACACGTGGTCCGAAGGAATGACCGGCACCGGTTCCGATGCGTGGGCGCCGGCGCCCGGCGTGCTTGAGCCCGCAACCAGTGCATATCCGCAGACCTTCTTGCAGCTTGCGACCGTCTCCTCCGGAACGGAGGGCGAAACCGTCGAGACGATCGTCGTCTCGGGGACACGAGGCATCCACGTGCTGAGCGCGGAAACCGGCGAGCTGCTCCAGACGGTCACGGCGAACCGCATCGCCTACCGTCCCGCGGTCGTCGGCGAACACGTGTGGTATTCGGTCGGACGGGAACTCCGAGGTGCCTTGCTTGACGTTACGGGGCCAGCGGCGCCGCGCGCGTGCGCGTTCGGATTCAACCGCGACATCACGACTGCGATCGAGTCGTTCTCGGATATCGTCTTCTGGGGCGACGGACTTGGGAACCTGCACGCACTGAACGTGAGCAAGGGCTGTTCGGCGTCCCTTGACGCCGACTGGGTGATGGAGAGCGTCGCGGAGCTGGGACCGGTGGTCGGCCTGTCCGTCGTCGCAGACGCGGACGGTCAGGGCGACAGCGATTGGCCGGCGGTGTTCGCGGCCGACGTCGACGGAGTCATGGTCGCAATCGAGTTCAAGATCGAGGACGGCGAGGAGTCGTTCCAGACGGGGACGAAGGCGACGTCGCAGGGACTTCAGCTGGACGGCGGCGAGGATGTCGATCTCGACGACATCGAGTACGTAACGACACTTACGCCGACGCGCAACGGTACCAGGTCGCGGCCGGTCATCTTGCTCGGCCCAAGCGACGAACCGGAGACCGTCTTTCTGACAGCTGAGTTCGATGCAACGTCGCTGGCGGACGGGAAGTCCGGTCTGCGCTGGGCTCTCGTCGCGTTGAATCCAGGCACGGACCCGTTCGCGGTTCGGCGCGTCGAGAATTGGGGGGACAGCATTCAGTTCGTCCTGAAACTCGACGCCGAGATGGGTCCGATGCTCGAGCCGGTTCTCATCCTCAAGGAGACCTCGGGTCTCCTTGTCGTGGCAGTCCCGGGGGAGCGATTGTACGCACTGGATGTGACCGATCTGAGGAGATGAGACCCGGACCTGGAACCGGAAACACTCCTTAGGGTCCGCGGAGGGCGGAAAGCGAGGACGCAACAAGGGGGTAGGATGAGCAGACGTGCTCGGCGAATCGTGTTCGCACTCTGCGTGCTGGCGGCTCTTTCGCTAGTGAGTGCAGCCAGCGATGACCCGGTCGATGAGGTGAACCTGTTCATTGCCGAAGTCGCGATGCTCCCGACTGAGCCCATCGAGAGCGGCGATGTCTTCCGATTGGACGTGTCCGTGGCGCTCGAAGGACAAGGATCCCTGGAGACCGATCCGTACCTGGAGATCGCTCTGCGGCGGCAGGACAAGCCCGAGGCCTGTGTGACAGAGCTGGCGGCCGTGCCGAGAGTCGAATTGCAGGAACGGGGGGCGCACACTCTGTCGTTCGCGATCGACACGCTCGGTCTTTCCGGTGGGCGCTACGAGGTGGTCGCCGAGATCCAGTGGGACGGCGTCGAGTCGAACACGGTGGATAACCGGGTCCCGCTCGGGTTTGTCATCATCGCGGATCCTCGGCCCGAGTTGCATCCGGTCGAACTCCGTACGGATCCTGCCGTGCCGCTGCAATGGGGAGAAACCGGAACCATCCATGCGACGGTGGCGAACACTGGACGCCTGGGAACCGGCGCGTTTCACCTCGTCTTCGAGCTTCGACCGATCATTTCACCCGGGGAGGCGGAAGGATCGTTCGACGCGGAGTGCGCGTGGATCGAGATCGGATCACGGTTCGTTCCCGGCCTTGCCCGAAACGAAGAGGTTCACATCACGACCGCTCTCGACGTCGCGGCGTTGCTCGAGAGCGGGCTGGCGGAATCTGCGTCGCCTTGCCCGCTTCCTGGAATCGCAGACCTCCGCGAGGGCGGAATGGAGTTCGATCTGCGAGCTTGCATCGTCTACCCCGCTCCCGACACGGAGCGAGCGGTAGATGAGCTCGACCCGACGAACAACGAAATCATCACGCGATGGAAAGTGGTTCCATCGAGCCTTGGACGCCCGGACTTGGTGCCGCTATCCGTCACATTCGATGAGGATCTGCCCTTGAATTGGGACGACGCGATGGCCGCGACGGTCACCGTCGCCAACATCGGCGGCCGCGCGACGGATGCCGGCTTCGCGGTCCGCTTCTCGTTCCGCCGACTCGGGGACACGGCCTGGAACCGGATCGGTTCAGATGGCAACGGCGATGGCGTCGCCGACGACCGTCGCCTCCGATATCCTCTGCCCATCGAGGTGGGGGCGAACGAAGCGGGCATCGGCGTAACGATCGATCCGCTCAGTGTGGAGCCGGGCGGCGCGACGCTCCGACCCGGTAGCTACGAGCTTCGGGTCGAAATCGACGCCGGCGACGAGGTCCTCGAGCGAAATGAGGCGAACAACACGCTGATCGTCGGGTTCTCGGTTCGCGGCACGGAACTCCAAGCGGAAGGGATCGAACTCCCGTCGACGGTCATCCGTCAAGGCTCGTCGCTCATCGTGAGAGCATGGATCGTCAACACGGGGGACCGCCCGGCGAAGGAATTCGCGGTCGGTTTCTACCTGAACGACGATCGATTCGATACGTTTGTCTACGCTGACGCGGAGGGACTGCGCGAGGATGAGCGGACGCAGGTTCAAGGGGTCCTCGATACGCGAGACCTGCCGCCCGCGAGCTACGATCTGCGCGTGATCGTCGACCCGGACAATCAGATCCCCGAGTACGACGAGGGGAACAACGCCGCGACCATGCCGATCCAGCTCCACCCCCCGGCCGAGCGCCTGGCGGAGCTGCAGGTAACCGCCGTGCGGCTCGAGCCATCTTCGCCGATCGGTCGCGGGTCCGACGTGCTGTGCGCCGTCTCGGTACGCAACGTTGGGGAGATCGACGCGGAGAGCTTCAGGGTGCGTCTGGAGGCGTCGCAGTGGCAGAACGACCAGCTTGGCTGGACGCCGTATGCTCCGGCGCTCGACGTCAGCGGCATGGCGGCTTCCCTTCGAGTTTCGTCGCTCGAGAGAGGCGAAGCCGCGTTGGTCCGGATCCCGTTCTCCGCCGCCGGTTTCGAAGTGGGCAGCTATCGGTTGCGAGCGTCGGTCGATGCGGAACAGGAAGTCGCCGAGATCGACGAATCGAACAACGCTACCACCGTGCTGTTCTCGATCGGAGAGCCGATCGCTACCTCGCCCGATCCGTACAGCCCCTTGCCGAACCTCACCTGCACCGGTGTCGCCGTGGCCCCCTCGGCACAGGTCGAGGTGGGCACCCTCCTGACGGTGACGGGTTGGGTCGCCAATGCGGGGGGGGCGCCTTCGCCGTCGTCCGAGGTGACCCTCTACTGGCTGGATCCGCTCGGGAACACGTTCAGGCTATCCAGCACACCTGTCGCCGCCCTGTCGATCGGGCAGCAGATGCGGTACTCCTTCCTAGTGGACACGACGGACTTCATCCTCGGATCGCAGGGCCTGTTCGTTGTCGTCGATCCGCAACGCACGATCGATGAACGCAGCGAGGAGGACAACGCGTGTAGAGCGACGGTGCAGATCGGCGTGTCAGCGGAGGGTTTCCTCCCGGATCTCGTCCCGATCTCGGTCCGGTTCGACTCGCCGGGGGCGACCGTGGGCGAGAACACCGCCGTCGAGCCGAATCAACCGCTGTACGCGTATGTCACCGTGCGCAACATCGGCAACGTACCCAGCGGTCCGTTCAACGTGGCGTTCGAGACATCTCTTGGGGTCAGGATCGAGTCCTGGACCGGCGTCGGCCCGCTCGACCAGGTCGAAGTCTCTCACCCGGTACCGACGGGCACCTCCGGCACGTTCTCTTTGTCGATAGAAGTCGATCCGGACGCCATCGTTCAGGAAGACAACGAATCGAACAACTCGATCCCGAACGCTTACATCGCTGCTCTTCCGTCGTACGTCGTGCTCCCTCCCGATGTTGTGAAGCCCCAGCTGGTGGCTCCTGCGCTCGTCTCCGCCGGGTCCGCTCGATGGCTGCAGGCCGATGAGGCGAGCGGGCTCGTCTACGTCGTTTCGGACCGCGGTACGGTCCGCGCAATCGGCTCCCGCAGCGACGATCCGGCCGGCAACGTGGAGGTGATCGCGGCTTTCGGCGCCGCGGTCGCGGACGTCGTGTGGTCGCTCGGCGCGATGTCGTATGCGTACATCGGAACATCGGAAGGCGAGAACAGCGCGGTCCGCTGCGTCGATTTGGGATCCCGTGCGACGGTCGCTGAGGTGACGCTTGGTTCGCCGGTGGTCGCCCTGGCGGGAGGCGGTGCGACGGGCCAGCTGTTCGCGGCCGTCGAGGACGGCATCCACCGGCTGACGCTCGCCGGTTCGGTACTTGTGGCCTCGCCAATGATCGAGGTCCCTGGGGCCGTGCTCGATGTCCTCTACGACGTGGAGCGAGCGACAGTCTACGTGCTGTCGACGACGGGCGCCCACGCGTACGACCAGGACCTGCAGAAGCTGTGCACCTTGGATGCTGCGGAGCTCGTCGGTACGCCGTCCGTTCTCTCCCTGGCCGGTTCGGGAATCTACGTAGGCACTGACGCGGGCACGGGCGCTGTCGTGTACGCCGCAAGCCATTGCATGCTGATGGGCGACACCGAGGGGCGGATCCTGGTCGGCTGGCGTTACCCACGGATGGGAACGCTTCCAAGCCGGGTTTCGTCCATCGTGATCGATCCTCGCGACATCGATCCGATCTACGTCGCAACCGAAGCCGGGACTCTATACGCGTTCGGATTCGACGGCAACCCCTTGTGGACCTATGAGGCCGGATCTGCGATCGCATCGACACCGCTCGCCGACAAGCGGAGCGGGCGCATCTTCTTCGGAGACGACGGGGGGGTCCCGCACGTGTTGACGCTCGATGGCGTGCCGGCCTTCGAGATCGACTTGAGCGGATACAGTGGGGGTGAGATCCGATCGACATTGGCGATCGTCGAGACGCGCGAGAAGACGGACCTCGGGACGAGATTCGTGAGGAACTACTACTACGGCACGCAGGACGGTGCCGTCTACAGGATCGCCTCGCAGCAGTAGGAGGGCGCGGATGATCTCACGGGAGGAGGAAGAGAGGCCGATGAAACGGAGGATGGTACTGCCAGCGATTGCTTTGGTGCTCGCGGGCCTGTGGATGATCTCGGCAGGGCTGGGAGCGGAGGACCTTGCGGAGCTGTACGTCACGAAGATCGTGCTCGACCCTCCCTCTGCGATCAGTCGCGGCGAGGAGGTCGAGATCTACGCCCGCGTCATGAACACGGGCGCTCGGAGCGCTGACGGATTCAGCATCAGCTTCTTCTACCGTCTTCAAGGCAGCCCGGGCAACTGGACCCTGCACGAGACGGAACGGAGCGTCAGCCTCCCTCCAAGCCACCAGGACTTCCACGAGGTGACGTTTCACCTCGATACGTCGGACCTCGATCTCGGCACGTACGAGCTGCGCGTCGTTGCGGATTCGTCGAACCACATCTCCGAGGCGGATGAACTTAACAATGAGCTGCTTACAACCATGACCCTCGTGGGCTCCAGCCTCGGCCTGCCCGACCTGCAGCCCACCAGTCTGACGTACGCGCGCAGCAACCCAGGGTCCACGGACGACATGGAGCCGTGGAGCGTCGTGACACAGATCCGGAACCTCGGGGAGATCCAGGCGGGGCAGTTCGTGGTCGCGTTCCTTGTCGACGGGGTGGAGTTCGCTCGCCAGATCCGGTTTGTCCTTCCCGCGCGAGGCGTCACTGACATTTCCGCCGAGCTGGATCCGCAAGATCCCGAACGGGTGCTCTCGCCCGGCACACATGAAGTCGCCGTCGTTATCGATCCCGACGACGAGGTGCCGGAGCAGAATGAGGGCAACAACACCCTCTCCGGCTCCCTGACCCTCCAATCCGTCGAGCTGGTCCCTCTCAGCCTCGCGTTCGATAAGTCCGTCGTCCGTCTTGACGAGGAGACCCGCGTGACCGCTGAGATCCGGAACGACGGGGAAGGGGCCGCGAAGTCGATTGAGGTTCAGTTCTTCGCCGGACATGTGAGGTTCGCCAGCGAAACGATCGCCATCCTGGGACGAGGGATGACCGCCACGGTCGAGGGGATCCTCGACCCCGAAAAGCAGGGATTGGTCGATGCCCCGGCGGTGTATGAGATTCGCGTCGTTGTCGATCCCAGCGATCTGCTGCAGGAGTCCGATGAGGACAACAACGAGATGACCCGGACGCTGACAATCCTCCCTCCGGAACTGAAGAAGGCGGAGTTGCATCCGGAGAGCATCGAACTCACGCCGCCGTCGCCGACAGAGCAGCATCGGGCCGATGCGGTCACCGTCACTTCGGTGATCAAGAACACCGGGCGAGCGGACGCTCAGCTGTTCGACGTGACGTTCGCCTACCGCATCAAGGGCGGACTCCGCTGGGAGGCACTCCCGTGTATCGATGCAGCGAGCTGCGCCGAGATCCGCCTTCCCTCCGGTGCTCAGCAGAGGCTGGTCGGGCAACTTCCTGTAGTCGCCCTGGGACCGGGCATCTACGAGATCAGGATCTTCGTCGATGCGGGCCGGCAGGTTGACGAACTGGACGAGACGAACAACGAGCTAGTGACCACACTGACACTGCTCGCGTCCCGATCCCCGGACCTCGCCCTGTGCTCCGACGGAGTCACAGTCGAGCCGGTTTCGAGCGTTCAGAGGGGCCAAACCGTCCGTCTGACCACATGCATTGCCAACCTCGGGGAACAGGATGCCGGTCCGTTCGAAGTCCGGTTCTCCTATTGCCGTGCCAGTCTATCGGCGACCGGCGCACTCATGGAGTGCAGTGACGCCTATGAGCAGGGCAGCTTCAGCCCCGGGCCTCGCATCTCCGTCCCGGGCCTGGCGATCGCCGACTCGATCGAGGTCTCCGTCCTGCTGGAGACGACGGATTTCCGGCCGGGCGACTACAGCCTCCGCGTCGAGATCGATCCTGCCGATGCAGTAAGGGAACGGAACGAACTCAACAACTCCTTCGCCGGGATTCCGTTGACCGTTCTCGGTCCGGACCTGGCCGTGATCGCAGTGACCCCTTCTCCAGAGGGCGTCGTCGATCAGGCAACGACCGATCGACTCGACGTCGCCGCGACCATCCTCAATGCCGGTGTCGTGGCCACGGGCGAATTCACGGTTCGCTTCCGATTGATGCGTGTGGGAGAGGCCGGCCCGGTGCCGGTCCCGGTCTACCTCTGCGGGGAGGCTGTCCCCGTCACGTGCGAGTCGCCCGACTACGCGTGCGCCCAGGTGCTTCCGGGTATCGGCGTTCTGGTGCCGGTGCAAGTGCGCTGGGCACTGAACTTGACGGAAAGCGATCTGCCCGCTGGGCAGTACGTCCTGAAGGTGGAGGCCGACTGCGAAGGCGACATCAACTCCGATGGCATCTGCGACGGCAAGATCGCAGAACACAACGAACTAAACAACGCCTTGGAGGTGCCGCTAACCGTTCTCGCGCGCCCCGCTGACCTCGTGGTCGCGGGCCCGATCGGCTTCCCCGATGGGACGCCGGTGGACTACGGCTCCGTCGTTCCGATCACGGCCTCGATCGCCAACATCGGCGGGTCCGTCGCCGGAGGCTCGTGTTCGACCAGCCCCTCGTGCGGGATTGGCGTGGAGTTCCTCGTCTATGAGACGGGAGAGGGCGCGTCGGACACTGAGCGATTGGTACGATTGACCCCGCTGGAGGAGATCGCGGTGTTGCAGCCGGGGGAAGCCGCCGATGTCACGGCTCTCCTGGATACCCGCGTGCTCGATCCAGCGGTCACAGGATATCGGATCTGCGTGCGCGTTGATCCAGACGGAAGCATCGTCGAACTCGACGAGACCAACAACGAGTTCTGTACTCCTCCGCAGCTGGAGCTGTATCCGCCTCCGCCCGACCTTCGGCTGGCGTCGCCTCCCTCCGGAGAGCCGATGATCCGGTTCGCCCCCGTTCCCCCGATTGCGTACGAGGATCAGCCCGTTGTGGTCCATTTCACCGTACTGAACGACAGTCGGTCGCGGGCGCAGGGCTTCAACGTGGGATTCCGGATCCGCCAAGCGAACGTCGACGGAGCGGAGTGGGTCGATGTGGAACGGAAGCTCGCTGTCGCCGGGCTCGCTCCTGGTCAGCAACTCGATCTGAGCCAGGCCATCCTCCTCCCCCCCGGGCAAGAGGAGCAGCCGGACGCTCAGAGAGGGTTCGTCCCGCCGGGTGTGTACGAGTTCTGCGTGTTGCTCGACGTCGACGATTTCGTCGACGAGATCGACGAGCAGAACAACGTGTACTGCACCACGGTGGGGCTGATCATCGAGGCGGATGAACCGGTCACACCTACGCCGCCGTGTCCTGACTGCCCCGACCTGCGGATCCGATCGGTGTCGGCGCACATGATCGCCGGTTCGCCCGGCCAGGCGCGTATCTGCGCCACAATCGAGAACGCCGGACCGGTCGACATCTTCGACACATTCACTGTTCGGGCCTACTACGTCTCTGCGTACGGCGCGGATCCGGTACTGGTAGTCGACCCGCGCCATCGGACGGTCTTCGCCGGCCTCGCCTCCGGGGACACAGCGTCGTTCCGGCAGGAGTTCGACATCACGAGCCTCGGAGAGGGTTTCTACGATGTGTTTGTCGTCGTCGACCAGGAAGGCGACGTCTCTGAATCCAACGAGGAGAACAACATCAAGGACGAATCGCTCTGGATCCACTAGCGTGAAGTGCGGGGAGCATCGTTGTGCGCGGTGCTCCCCGCGCAACGCACGTCGCCCCCGACGCTTCTTGTCCTGCGGATTCATTGCCAGTAGACTACGAAGCGATTGTCAGAAGACATCATTCTGATTGGCGTGAGGGGGGGACCATGATCTACTCGAAGATGACCGAGCATGCGATTGCCGCATTGGCCGAGCTTGCCAAGCAGCCCGAAGGACAGCGCGTCGCCACCGCCCGGATTGCTGCTGCGGCGTCGATCCCGCGGCCGATCCTGACGAAAGTGGTGGCCGAGCTTCAGCATGCCGGGTTTGTGAAGACAAGGGAAGGGCGATACGGCGGCGTACGGCTCGCCACCTCGGCAAGCAAGACAACGATTCGCGATGTCGCCGGCTCGTTCGACGCCAACGTCAGCCTGCCGGCCTGTCCGTTTCATCCAGATGCCGAGGATTGCGCATGCAGCCACACGACCTCGTGCAAGGCGCACGCGTTGTGGGAGACGGCAAGGACGGCGCTCGAGCGCTTCCTCGACGAGGTGACAATCGCCGATGTCGCGGAGGCGGTGAGACACTGACCCTCCGGTCGACGGGCGCGAAGTCTTCTCACGGCAAGACGGCGACGCCTGCGAGCGGCTTTCTAGCAAGGTCCGGGTGATTGATCCTCAGGTGCTTCCGCCTCCCGGCTTCGCCGGGCGCTGGCAGCAGATCTTCGCCTACGCCCCGCTTCATAGGTGGGCCTACACGCGAGTCTCCGACGTGAACCGCCCCGGGTTTTCCGGAGGGTGGATTACTTAAGTCCGGCCACCGCAGCCGGACTCGCCTGTTCCTGATCGTACACCGCCTCGAACTCAACCGGCGGGATGTTCCCGATCGGCTCCAACAAGCGCCGGTTGTTGAACCAGTCTACCCAACTGAGCGTCTCCAGCTCGACCGCCGTCACACTCTGCCACGGCCCCAGCTGGTCGATCACCTCCGTTTTGTACAGCCCGATGATCGTCTCCGCCAAGGCGCTGTCGTATGCGTCGCCGACGCTGCCCACCGACGGCTTGATCCCCGCTTCCGCCAACCGTTCCGTGTAGCGAATCGACAAGTACTGCACGCCCCGATCGCTGTGGTGCACGAGGCGATCCCTGCCAGGACGGGCGTACAACGCCTGTTCCAGCGCGTCGAGCGCCAGGTCGCTGCACAGCGAACGGGAGACGCGCCGGCCTACAACCTTCCGCGAGAACGCGTCAATCACGAACGCCGTGTACACGAATCCGGCGTGCGTCGAGACCTACGTCAGATCCGCCACCCACAGCTGGTTTGGTCGCGTAGCAGTGAAGTCCCGCTGCAAGAGATCCGCGGGGTGGGCTGCCAGGTCGTCGGGAATCGTTGTCCGGTACTTCCTCCCACGTACAGCACCCGCGATCCCAAGATGGCTCATCAACCGCTCGACCGTGCAGCGAGCCACGACGAAACCCTCACGCTGCAGCTGCCACCAGACCTTGCGTGCACCGTACAGCCGCCGGTTCTCCTGCCACACGCGCAGGATCTCGTTGCACAGGACAATGTCGCGTCGCGCCCGTTCCGGAAGACGTGTCGGATCAGCCTGGCGGGCCTTCTGCTCGTGGTACGTCAACGAGGCGATCGGCAGCATGCCACAGATCGGCTCGACCCCGTAGACGCCTCGATGTTCGTCGATGAACGCTGTCATCGCTTCGGTCGACGGTCGAGCTCCGCCTGGGCGAAAAACGCTGACGCCTTGCGCAGAATCTCGTTCGCGCGTCGAAGCTCGCGGTTCTCTCGCTCCAACTCCTTCATCCGCGTTCGATCATCGCTCGTCACGCCACCATGTCGCCCGGTGTCGACCTCGACCCGCCGGACCCACGTGCGCAGAGTCTTTGGCGTACAACCGGTCTTCTGCGCTATCGAGACAATCGCTGCCCACTGCGAGCTGTGTTCATGCTCGCACTCGAACACCATCCGCACCGCCCGTTCCCGGACCTCGGGAGAGTACCTGCTCGGTCTTGCCAGGCCTCCATCCTCTCAAGGAATTCAGTCTCCGGCAATCCCGGGGTGGCCCACCCGTCGATCTGCCCACTTCACCTGCTCCATCCGGTAGGCTCAGTTCTAGATTTGGCCCGGACTACCCCGGCTGCATCGAGGAAACCAGTCTGGAGGCAGCACGACCTGTTCTGCCTGTCCTCGGGCCGAATCCTGGCCCTGCTTCCGAATTGACATCACGGTGTAGCTCCATCCAACCGCGGACGTCGCGAATCTACCACCAAGGAGGACGCCTTTCTCAGCGCCAGCCACAGCCGACTGCAAGCGCACTACCATCTGCATTGCCCCCGCGAATGCGCAGCTCTGGCATGTCATGCGCTGTGTCAGGTCACAGAGCGGCGGAGAGGTCGACGTCAAGCAGTATCTCACCCGTCTCCGAATCCACGATTGAGATCATCGTCATGTTGTCGTAGTAGGGGTAGACGATTGTAAATTTCACGTCATCAGCAAAGGCAGGCACATCGTCTGCCCCCTTTGGCGGGAACTGCGCTCTAGGATCAGAGAGCTGGAACTGCCCAACGACCTCACCTGTCGCGGTTTTCGCCAGCACCTCTAGGGGGCCCCTCTGCAGGCCAACATTCGGGTACCCCTCGACCATGGTTGTGTGAAGGTGCGTGAGTCGCCCTTCCGAGAAGTGGAGCGACGTGGCGACTCCAAGCATCCGGTCAATCTGTGCCGAGAACGGCCACCCGTCTATGAAGTACGCGATTCGCCGCGTGGAAGCTTCGTAGAACCGGGCCCATAAGTTAGGGTCGTCCATCATGTCGGGACCAGTGGTGAGATTGTCATCATAACGGTAGACGTTCTTCGAAACGAACCACTCCTGAATCTCGCAGCACTTCCCGAGGCTCCAACCCTCGGCTTGCGAGTCCAGCAAGCACTCAAGATACGTTGACCAGATGTTTGTCATGGTAACGCCGGGGTTATAGTACGTGTTGCCGCAATATGTATCGTTCAGCCCGAAGATGGCATGGCCGCTCTCGTGCATCAAGACTTCGATCCCGTAAGAGGAATAGACGGCGTTGACGACTCTGGCGGCGGGAGCCGCGAATCTGGATGGAGGCACAAGTCCCTTGGCACAACCGGAGTCTGCGGGAGCCAGTACTGCAGCGGTGTCGGTCCATGGCGCCTGACTGACGAACCATGAAGGAGCGACACCGGCGCACGAGTATGTTTTGAGTGCTGGGACGTAGGTGCAGGCCCAGCCCATCCAGGCCTTGTAGGCCTTCTCGCCTGGGAGCCACCATTCGCACTGCTTCTTCCATTCCGCGAAGTCGGAACCCCAGTACCAGTAGAAGTTGAACATATCCATGTAGTCAGCCGGAATCGGGTCGATGCACAAGCCTTCGAGCCTCATGTATCCGTCACGGATCGCGGCCCAGACGTCGTCCTGGAACCCGGCCAGATCCCCCGCGTACATGTCCTCCGGGACGAACACAACGTCAAGTGCATCTTTCCAGTGGCCAGAGATGAGGAAGGGCTGCACTTCATCGCTGGTCCACGTGCAGTCTACGTAGGGTTGCACAAGCCAGTCCTGGTTCCGCTGGTAATTGCCTGTTCGCTGCTGGATGTTGGCTCCGTTGGCATGGCTTGAGCCATCCAATTCGAGACACTTGCCCGAGTACGCGCTGACAATGCGGTAGTAACCCCCACCGGCGTCAATGAACCTCCATCGGTGGTTTCCGGCCTCAGCGCGGGACTCGTAGCTGAACTGCTTCACATTCGCCGCGTCCAGGTCCCGAGTACTGCCGTCGACTACAAGAGCCTTGCCGCTTTGCTTGTTGATGATCTTGTACTCCCCGCCGCCCACGTTCTCGATCCACCAAATCTGGTGCGCTTCCCCTCGATACATCCACTGCTTCACGTTTGCGCTGTTCTCAGTGACCGTTGCGAGATCTACAGTCAGCACCTTTCCGCTCTCCCTGGAGAAGATCAGGTACCAGCCGTCTGCAACTCCGAGACAGGCTCTGCCCAAGACCATGAGCATCAAACCAACTCCCACCCACACCGCAAGACCCTTGAACACAGCTACCTCCCATGTGAAGCCGATCCCGCGAGGCGACTCACGCTCCCCTTTATGAGATCCTAGTTGAAGCGCTAATTGAGTACCGCAAAGCGCGCGGATGTGTCAAGCTGAGCTGATAAGGGATCTACTTGACTGGCCTTCATCGCTGAAGCCGATCCAAGCAGGACATCGAGACGGGCATGGCCTAGTGTTCGGAGGAGGCAGCGTAGATGTGGACATCGGGCCGGTCCACATCTGACCGGAGAGGGGAAGACACAAACCCCACATCGCTAACAGAAAAGCCGCTTCCGGCGCTGGCCGGGAGAGGGAGGATCGGAAACTGCGCCAAATCTTCGGCTGTCCAGTTGCTCGGGGTTCGCTGTCACGAACTCCTTTCCTACGCTTGGCGCTCCTCACCACCTCGTCCAAAAGCAGACTAGCGGCAGCTCCGTGAAGTAGGGAGAGGAAGGATAGGCAACTGGACCGACTTGCTGGCTGTCCAGTTGCTTAAGAGTTCTCTGTCGAGAACTCCTATGGTTGACTTGCGGGTTCTCAGCCTCCTCGACGAAGAGAAGAGCACCCTCATAGGAGGGTGCTCTTCTCTTTGGTTGGGAGAGGGAGGATGGCAACTGGACTGGCTCGGTGGCTGTCCAGTTGCTTGCGAGTTTGCCCTCGGCAAACTCGTGTCCTTGGGATGCGATTTCTCACCGCCTCGTCCCAAAGCGGAGCCCTGGGGCGCAGCACCCCCAGGGCTCGGTTTTGGGAGAGGAGGATTCGAACCCCCACTAACAGGGCCAGAGCCTGTCGTCCTGCCATTAGACGATCTCCCAGGAATACGACGGCATGGTACGAGAGCGGCCTGGGGGAATCAAGAACCGCTTGGTGTGCCGTACGACAGAGCGCTACAATCGCTTCATGCAGAAGACGGTTCGCGCTCCGATCGTCGCCGGCGCCTTCTACCCGGCCACCCCAGACGCGTTGCGCACGGCAGTTGCGTCGCTCTTCGGCGGCCCCGTCCCGCGGTCCGATCGCCCTCTCGGGGCGTCGGTTGGACTCATCGTGCCGCACGCGGGCTATCCCTACTCCGGGGGCGTTGCTGCGTCCGGGTATGCGCAGGTCGCTACGCTCGGGCGTCCAGAGGCCGTCATCGTGTTAGGCGCGAACCACACCGGCCTCGGCGCCCCGCTGTCGCTGTCGGGTGACGCGGCCTGGGAGACGCCGCTCGGCCGGAGTCCGGTCGACGGCCGCCTCGTCGCTCGACTCACCGACGCCGGGATCCCCACGTCCGACGATGCGTTCGTTCGAGAACACTCCATCGAGGTCCAGCTCCCGCTGATTCAGTCAATCTGGGGGACCGATCTGCCGATCGTTCCCATCTGCGTCATGTCCGCTCCACGGTCCTCTCTCCGCGATGCGGTCGAGGCCATCGCGGGTGCGATCGCCTCGTCGCCGCTGTTGATCGTCGCGAGCAGCGATTTCACGCACTACGAGCCAGATGCGACGGCGCGGGAACTCGATCGCGTCGCCCTCGCGCCAATCCGCGCGGTCGACGCCGACGAGTTCGAGCGCATTAGCCGCGAACGAAGGCTCTCGATCTGCGGGGCCGCGGCCATCCAGGTGTTGCTCGACCTCTGCCGCCGGTACGGCGCCAAATGCGGCCGACTCCTGCAATACGCGACATCCGGCGACGCAACGGGCGATCGAAGCGCCGTCGTCGGGTACGCTTCAGTGCTCTTTGAAACGGAGGGATCATGACCAGAAGCATGACCGGGTTTGGGACAGCGACCGTCGAGAAGGACGGTTGGCGAATCGAGGTGACGATTCGCACGCTGAACCACCGCTACCTATCGATGCGTGTTCGATCGCTGAACGACCACCCGAGCCTCCTTCCGCGGATCGAAGAGCGGGTCAAGGCGGTGTTCTCACGCGGAGAGATCGGCATCTGGGTCTCGGTGGAGCGATCGGCGGTCGACGGGCCGGAACCCCGCTTCGACCGACGCCTCGCCCGCGGCGTTCTCTCCGAGTTGGCCGCGCTCAGCCGGGAACTGGAGCTTGAGGCGGCGCCCACGCTCGAGGACCTCGCGCGAGCCGGCGGCCTACAACCGATCGAGATCGAGGACGAACAGCTCTGGTCGGCCCTCGAGACGGCCCTCGATGCCGCGATGCGAAACACGAACGAGAGCCGGGACGTCGAGGGGGAAAGGCTTCGCGACGCTCTCCTCACGCACATCGACCAGCTGAACGCTTCGGTCGAGCGGGTGCGATCCCTGGTGCCGGAGATCATCGCGACGCATCGAGCCAATCTGAACGATCGAGCTCAGCAGCTTGAGCTGAAGGTCGATCCGGCCAGACTCGAGGCCGAGATCGCTCTTCTTGCGGAGCGGCTCGACGTCCAGGAGGAGATCGTACGCCTGGAGGCGCATCTCGCCCGTGCGCGGGACGCGCTGGGAAGCGCGGAGCCTGTCGGCAAGGAGCTCGACTTCCTCAGCCAAGAGATGCTCCGCGAGGTCAACACGCTCGGCGCCAAGGCACGCGACGTCGAGGCGGGCACGCACGTCGTTGATATGAAGCTGGCCGTCGAGCGGTTCAAGGAGCAGGTTCAGAATGTCGAGTGACATCGCGAGCCGCCGGCGGGGGGTCGGTAGCGGCCTCGCATTCGTCGTCTCGGGGCCATCCGGAGCCGGGAAGAACTCGGTGATCGACCGAGCGATGGAAGGGATCTCGGACCTCGCGTACTCCGTCTCGTACACGACCCGCCCGGCAAGAGAGGACGAGGTCGACGGGGTCAACTACCTGTTCGTGAGTCGCGACGAGTTCGCCGAGCGGATTGGGATGGGCGACTTCGCCGAACACGTGACGTATCTCGGCGACCTGTACGGGACGTCCAAGTCGCAAATCGACGCCATGGTCGCGCAGGGGCTGGACGTCATTCTCAACATCGACGTCGAGGGCGCAAAGCGCGTTCGCGCGATCGGACTCGGAAACCACGCGGTCGTCTACGTCTTCCTCGTTCCGTCCTCGTTGACTCGCCTTGAGGAGCGCCTGCGAGCACGCGGCACCGAGAACGACGCGCAGATCGCGGCCCGGCTGGACGTCGCGATGCGGGAGATGGAGACGATCGATTCGTTCGATTACCTGGTGATCAACGACGATCTGGATGCCGCCGTAGCTGAATTGCGGGCGATCGTCGCTGCCGAACGGTTCCGGATCGCGCCCTCCTAAGAGAGGCGCGGCGAAGCGGAGCCCGCTTCGCCGCTGCCCGAATGCCAATCGAGATCGAGGGACTACTTCTTCGCGACCCCCTTGTCGGTGACCTTGAGTTTCTTCTCGACCTGTCGCTTCAGTTCCTTGCCGGGACGGAACAGGGGCACGACCTTCGATGCTACCTGGATCGGCCGCTTCGTCTGCGGATTGATCCGGCTGCTCGCCTTCCGTGCCCGCACGGCGAACTTCCCGAATCCAACGAGTTTCACCTCTTCTCCCTGTAGCAGCGTCTCCTGGATGAGGTCGAGGACGGAGTCGAGATGCTTCCGCGCCTCCTTCTTCGTCAGATCGGTTCTGTCCGACAGGCGGTCGATGAATTCGCCTTTGTTCATTCGTGCACCCTCCTTGCGGTGTCGTTTCTATTCGGTCTCGTCGTCGAGCGTCGCCTCCCCGAGCAGGTCCCGCATACTCAACGACTCATGACCCGCTTCGTCGAGAAATCGGCGGTCGACGCGCTCTTTGGGACGCCCACGATCCTTGCGCTTCCGAGTCGCCCGCCCCGGCTGATCGCGGTCTCGCTCTTCGAACGACATCGGGGGGATCTCGGGCGGACCGAACAGATTCCTCATCGTAAGTCGGACCTGGCGCTTCTCCTCGTTGATCCCGATGATCCGGGCTTGGACCTTGTCTCCGATGGTGAGTACGTCCGCCGGCGTCGCGATCCGCTCCTCGCTGATCTCCGACACGTGGATGAGACCGTCCACATCGTTCGTGATCCGCAGGAACGCACCGAAGTCCTTGATCTCGGTGATTTCGCCCTCCACGATCTCGTCGATCGCGTGCTTGTCGAGGAACTGCCTCCACGGATTGTCCTTGAGCTCGCGGATGGAGAGCGAGATCCGCCGCTCGTCCGGGTCGGCGTTCAGAATCTTGACCTCGACGTCGTCTCCTTCAGTCAGTACGTCGCGCGGGTGATTGACGTGCCCCCAGTCGATCTCCGACACGTGGACCAGTCCTTCGACGCCGTCCTCGAGCTTCACGAAGGCTCCGAAGTCGGTCAGCTTCGTGACCGTCCCCGCAACCACTTGCCCGCGGGGGTACTTCGACTCGACGTCTTCCCACGGATCACGCTGCGTGCGTCGAAGCGACAAGCTGATTCTGCGGGCGTCCGCGTCGCAGTTCAGCACGACGACGGTGACTTCATCGCCTTCGCTAACCACGTCCTTCGGGCTCTCCGGATGCCCCCAGGAGAGTTCGGAGACGTGCACCAGCCCCTCGACGTCCTGTTCGAGCTCGACGAACGCGCCGAAATCGGTGACAGAGACGACCGCGCCCGTTACCTGCGCGCCGACCGGGTATCGATCGGCAATCCCATCCCACGGGTTCCCGCGCAGCCGCTTCACCGAGAGGGAGACCTTCCCCTTCTCGCGATCGAAGTCGATGACCTTGACCCTCAGCGGGGCGCCGACCTTGTAGTCCGCGGGCGGAACCGGGAGGTCTTTCCATGCGATCTCCGAACGATGGACGAGCCCCTCGAAGCCCCCGATGTCCACGAACAGGCCGAAGTCGACGATGCTGCGGATCGTCCCGTCGATCTCCTGCCCCTTCTCGAGCGAATCGAACAGCGCCATGCGGCGCTCTCGCTGTTGCTCTTTGATGTATGCCTTGTGGGAGACGACAAGGTTCTTGTCCCGGCGCGACAACTCGAGGATCTTGAGCTTGATCCGCTGTCCGCGCAGCTCGTCGATCGAGCTGGGCAGATCGTCGCCGAGGTGAGAGCCGGGCAGGAATGCCCGGATTCCGTCGAGGTTGACGTGGTAGCCGGCGCTCTTCACCTCATTGACGACCTCGCCTTCGATCGCCTCGCCAGCGCGGTACGCCTCCTCAAGCACGTCGATTCGCTTCTCGTACTCGGCCTGCTTCTCGGACGCGTAGACGGTCCCCTTCTCCTCGTCTATATACGTGACGAGGACCTCGATCTCCTCCCCCTCCTCGATCTTGCCCTCGGTCCGAAACGGAGAGAGTTCGGCCGCCGGGAGGATCCCCTCCGACTTGTAGCCGATGTCCACGAGGATCTCGCTCTCGTTGACCTGAACGACCGTCCCGGAGATCACGTCTCCGCGGCTGTACATCTTGACGTCGCTTTCCGAGAAAGCGTCTTCCATCTTGATTCGCTGTTCCATGCTCCAATGCCACCTACCGTTACGCCACCCCGGCCTCCGATCTCCGGGCTCGCGGAATGTCTGCAATCGCAAGAACTCCCTTATCCTCGTTCATTCCTCACGCGTTATCAACTCGGTCCATCAGCCGATCGCTGAGCACTCGGTACCGTTCGGAGCGGGGCATTCGGTCGTCGATCCCGGCGCCCAGGTCGTCGACCGAAATCGGCTTGCCGATCGACACGCTCACCCGAGGGAAGCGGAACGGATACCTCGGCGGATACGGCCCGACCGCCCGAATGTTGACTGGGAGGAGAGCCTTCCCCGAGACCAGCGCGAAGTGGATCGCTCCCGCCTTCGCATCGGCATCCATCCGAGTCGTCCCCTCGGGAAAGATGCCGACCAGCCGCTCCCGCTTGATGGCCGCCAGCATCTTCCGGAAATCGGACTTCGAGAAGTTCTCGCGATCGATGATCGTCGAGAAGGCACGGATCACCACCTGCGCGAGTACGTTCCCCTTCATCAGCCCCTTGCGCGCGATGAAGTGAACCCGGTTCCACGCGCCGATCGCGACCGCGAAGACGGGGGCGTCCCAGTAGCTGCGGTGCCGGGCGACAGCGATGTACTCCTCTTTCCGGTCGATGTTTGCCCTTCCCTTGACCCGAAGGCGGAACAGCGGCTTCGTCACGAAGAAAAGAAGCACCACGAGAAACGCGTACATCCCGTCTTTGATCCCGATTCTCAGCCGCCGTGACAACGTTTTCCCAGCTGCTCCCTGACCAAGTTTGATGCTACGGAAATGACCTCGACAAGGGTCTTTCGATCGGTATCGATTATAGTCGCATCCCTTGCGGGTTTCAAGGGCGCGACCGCCCGCCCCTTGTCGCGGCGATCGCGCCGCCTGATCTCCTTGAGCGTTGCCTCACGGTCGCCGGCGCCGCGCTGTTTCAGGCGCCGGTCGGCACGGATCGCTGGAGAGGCCTGCAAGAAGAGCTTTACGTCCGCATCCGGGAGCACCACCGTTCCGATGTCCCGCCCTTCCATCACCACGTCGTTTCGCGCGGCCAGCTCGCGCTGAAGCTCGACGAGGCGCGACCGCACCGCGGGGCGGGTTGCGACCTGCGACGACTTCTCATCGTACTCCGGCGTGTGCAGCAGGTCGGTGATATCCTCGCCGTTTAGAAGAAACCGCCCGTCGTCGCTCACGTCAATGCGAACGCCGTCGAGCGCCATCCCGCGGTCGAACGCAACAGCGACGACCCGATACATGCTCCCGGTCGAGATGAATCGGCAACCGAACACCTCGGCGAGAGCCCGACCGACCGACGTCTTGCCCACACCGGCCGGTCCGTCGATCGCGATCTTCAAGTCGACTCCTCGATGCGATGCCCCGCGTCAGTCGGTCGGCAGATGAACACGCTGGCTGACGCGAACCGCTGCATCAACTCGGCGTACGCCCGCTCGGCAATCTGCGGATCCTCGAACGCGACGTAGAACGACGAGCCACTTCCGCTCATACCGTGGCAGTCTGATTCGAACGATCCCACGGCCTCATGATATTCGACCAGCTCGGGATGGACATCCAGCGCGGGCCGGAGAAGATCGTTCTCTCCGCGTGCCGAGTCGTTCCGTCGCGCCGCGCCTTTTCTCTTGGCGATCTCGTCCCATCGAGCGTAGATCGCCGCGGTGTCACAGCGGCTCGACGGCACGACGACGACGAAACGCTTGCTCGGTGAAGCCGTCGACAGCCGCTCCACCCGCTCGCCGCGGCCGCGGATGCGGAGCCGCCCGCCGTAAAGGAAGAGCGGCACGTCGGAACCGATCGCTGCCCCAACGGCGCAGAGCGCCTTGAAGGGTAACGAAGGCGGGGTGAGCTGATCGAGCACGTTGAGCACGGCCGCCGCGTCGGAAGAGCCACCGCCCAGTCCCGCTCCGGCTGGGATCGATTTCCGCACTTCGATCCGAACTCCCGAAGCGCATTCCTTGCGGGCGCGGAGCTCAGCTGTCGCCCGCTCGACGAGGTCCTGTCCCCGCATTACGAGGTCGTTGTCGATATGGACGCCGTTCCCGTCAAGGTCCACGGTGAGGCGATCGGAAAGGTCGATCGTCTGCACATCGGAAACGATCTCGTGATACCCGTCGGGACGAACCCCGATCACACGCAGGGACAGGTTGATTTTCGCATAGGCCAGCGCCCGAACGCTCATCGCTGATGAACCAGTTCGCCGTCACGCAGCACGGCGCGGATCGGCTCCTCGCCAAGTTCGCCCATCAGCTCCCGGTAGTCGGCGATGTCCAGAATGAGCAGATCGGCCCGCTTCCCGACATCCACCGTCCCGATCTCCGTCGCCGCCTCAAGGGCGTACGCGTTGTGCGATGTCGCAGCGGTAATCGCGCTCTCCATCGACATCCCCATCGCGCTGACGGCCAGCGCGATAGCCAGCCACATCGATCCGGCCGCCACGGACCCCGCTCCTGCGTCCGTGCCGAGACCGATCGCGAGCCCCGCATCGACGAACCCTCGCGCGACCGGGTACGGACGGCCGCCGACGAGGCCGTCACCTGGGAGAAGGATGGGCAGAACGCCGACCCGCTTCCACTCCGCGGCGTCCCGATCGTCCAGCGCCGTCAGGTGCCCGATGGCGCTGATCTCAAGCTTGGCGGCAAGCGCGCGAAGCGTTCCGCTGCGGCCGTCTTGCGAGTGGAGCTTCAGATGAAGCCCCGCCGCGCGCGCCGCGCGGAGGATCGTTCGAGCCTCCTCGGGGCCGTACGCGCCGTCGCCGCACGCGACATCACAGAACTGCGCCAGACGTTGCCGTCGGACCGTGGGGATCGCATCACCGATCAGCTCGGCCATGCGCTCGGCGTGCTCCGTGGCGGGCGGCGGGGGCGCGCCGAACAGCGTCGCGACGACCTGCGGGAGCTGCGCCGCGTCCGTCCGTCCGATCGACGCGAGCTCCACCAGCTCCGACAGACTCGAGCACTTGACCTCCACGGTGGTGACGCCACTGCGTAGCGCCCGTCGCAGCCGCGCGCGCACGGTCCGCCGCGCGCTTTCCAGGGAATCGCCGCTCGGCGAAGCGCCGCCGTTCGTCTCGCCTGCCGGCCCGAAGTGCGTGTGTGCATCGATAAGTCCCGGCAAGACGACTCCGCCGTCGGCGTCGATCTCCTGTTCGGCCCTTTCTCCACGACTCACGCGTCCGACGGCAGTGATCCGCCCGTCTCGGATCCACAACTCGGTTCGTTCCCGCACGTTGACGACGGTCGACGGGTCGAGGGACGTTCGGGCGGGGGAGGGCGTGACGAGCTGGCCGATGTTCGCGATTCGTGTGTTCATGGACGCCCGAAACGGAGTATAGTGGCCGCTGATCTGCTTTACAACGGCACTTCTGCCCGATACACTGATTCGAAACGACCCGAGGTGAACTGGTCATACTGGAGCCATGAACGGGGCGAAACCGGGGGAAACACGCGCAACCGGTGACGGAGAACGCAAGTTCGGGATCGTTGCCGTCGTCGGCCAGACGAACGTTGGGAAGTCGACGTTCCTGAACGCAGTGTTCGGTCGCAAACTCCTCATTACGTCTCAGAAGCCCCAGACGACGCGCAACCGGATCCGCTGCGTCCTGAACACCGAGCGGGCGCAGATCGTGTTCGTCGACACCCCCGGCCTCCATCGCCCGCGCAATCGGCTCGGGCGTCACATCTTGCGCGAGGCGCACAGAGCGCTCCGTGGCATTGACGCGATGTTCTATCTCGTCGAGCCGTGGGGGAAGGTCGCCGAGGCGGATCGGCAGGCGTTCGCGCGGTGGGGGGCTTTGGAGGTCCCGGTCCTCCTCCTTGTGAACAAGATCGACCTCGCCCGCGGCAATCAACTCGAGGAGACGCTTCTCGCGTACGAGGCGACGAACCGATTCGCAGAGCTAATCCCGATCTCGGCGACGAAGCGGCTCGGACTCGACGATGCCGTTGAAACGCTCACGGACCATCTCCCCACGGGGCAACCGCTCTTCCCGGAGGGCGTCACGAGCGAGCAAGGCGAGGCATTCCTGATCAGCGAGCTGATCCGCGAGAAGGCGATTCGCCTGACCTATCAGGAGATCCCCCACTCGATCGCCGTGCGGGTGAAATGGCTTCGAGAGCGAGAGGACGGCTTGGTGGAGATCCGCGCGGAGATCCTCGTCGACAGGTCATCGCAGAAAGGAATCCTCGTCGGCAAGGGCGGCGCGTTGATCCGCCGCATCGGCACGCTCGCGCGGGCCGATATCGAGGCGATGCTCGGAAGCCGCGTGTTCCTCGATCTGATCGTGAAGGTGGATCCACATTGGACGACGGACGAAGCGCGAATCGAACTGCTAACAAGCCAGACGTAGACGGAGACCGTGTGGGTGAAGAGCGCGTTGCGCAGCTCTATCTGATTGCCGGTGACCCGGACCAAGCGGATGCGATCCGCGTGTTGCTCGACTCCACCTGCTCGATCCGAGTGGGGCGATCGGAGGAGGATGCCCCGTCGGTCGCGCCGCCCGATCTCATGCTGGTCGTCGTGCGCCCGGACCGCACCGAGGATCTGCGGCTCCTGGGGGAGTGGACCGGCCGCCACCCCGATGTCGATACGTTCGCGCTGATCGACGGTGACGTCGCAGCAGTCGGGGCGAGAGCGATCGCCGCCGGCGCGACAACGTGGCTGCCCCTGTCCGTCGGCGCTGACGATGTTCGGACAGCGATCGATCGTGCCGTCGCCCGGTCGCGCTGCAGGATGCGGCTCGCGGCGCAGTACGAGCGTGCACGTGATCTGCTCGAGAACGCACCGATCGGCGTGTTCGAGCTGCGGAACGGGCGTCTATCGTACGTCAATCGCCATCTCCTCCGCAGCCTCGGGTACGAGCATGACGAGCTCATCGGGAAGCGGCCAGAGGAGCTTGACCTGGTTGCTCCGCAGGAGAGAGCGCGCCTGATCGAAGCGATGCAGCGACGGACGCGTGGTCACGGCCCGCCCGAACCGAGCGTCTACCACTTCGAAGCGAGGTCTGGCGGCATCTACGTCGCCGAGACCCGATCGCAGGTCGTCGAGACGCCGGACGGACCGATCCTCCACGGAACGATCCGCGACATCACGCTGGAGACCCGACTGACGCAACTTCAGCGCATCGTGATCGAGCTCGGAGAGGTGATCCTCGGCGAGTCGGACATCGACCGCATCCTACAACTCGTGCTTGACACGATCACCGAGTACAGCGGGTTCCGTCGCGCGGTCCTTTCGCTGTACGATCTATCGATCCCCATTCCGTTCGAGGGGCAGGTCTACACGACGCTCACATCGGGGTTGGACCCGAAGGAACGGGAGACCCTCCTCGCACAAACGCCGATCCCCATCGCCGAGCGGGAGCTGGTCTTCTCGGATCGGTACCGCCTCGGGCCGGCCTACTACATCCCGCATGACGATACGCCGTGGACGGTGGAGCGTGGAATCTCCGGGAGCGTCTCGGTCGAGGGGTGGAACGTCGATGACTTCCTCTTCATCCCACTTCGCGGCACGGCGGGCATCATCGGAAGCATCTCGGTCGACGATCCGATCGATCGAAGCGCTCCGACGATCGCCTCGATCGAGCCGGTCGCCGCACTCGCTGACTTCGCCGCGCTCGCCGTCGAGCGGGTGTTCAAGATGCGGCAGCTGCAGAAGCAGAAGGAGCAGTTGCACGGGCTGTCCGCGTTCGGTGCACAGCTCGCGTGTGTGAACGACGTGCGGACACTGTGCGAGCTCGCCGTACGCCGAGTCCATCACGACATGGATTACGGGGTCTGTTCGATCTTCGTTGCCGATGGGATGCGGTTGGTCCTTGAGGCCGTTGCCGCGAACGACGTGTTCCCGCAGGACGAGATCCCGCAGAAGGGGGCTCGAGCGCACGTCGACGGCCCCGGAATCACGCGCTGGGCGTTTCGCAACGCCCAGCCCGCGGTCGTCCCCAACGTGCTCGAGGACGATCGATACGAAGGCACGAGGGCCACGATCCGCTCGTTCATGGCCGTCCCGATCGTCGGCCGCAAGGGGCCGATCGGGGTAATCGATGTCGGAAGCGACCGGCTTGCGGCGTTCGATGAGCAGGATGTGGAGGTCGTCTCCACCCTCGCCGCTCAGATCTCGACGGCCATCTCGGCTCTCCGACGGCGGGACGCGCTGACACGGATCTACTCGTTCGGGCAGCGACTGGCGACGGCATCGACGCGCGACCAGGTGGTCGCGAGCACGCTTGACTTCCTCGTCGAGCAGTTCGACTTCGAGCTCAGCAGCATCTTCCTGGCCGGCGGCGGCGACTCGCTGACGGTCGCCGGTCTGCGTGGGCCGTATCACCAGGGCGACTTCGACGTCGGATCCAGTCTCCCTATCGGTGAAGGAATCGTCGGATGGGCCGCGGAGAATCGACGTCCTCTTCTCGCCCCGGACGTCCGAAACGACCCCCGATACGTCGAATCGCTCTCCGGCACCCGTTCGGAGCTGGCCGTTCCCGTCCTGTTCAGCGGCCAACTCCTCGGCGTCATCAACGTAGAGAGCCAGCAGCCGGCCTTCTTCGACGATGAGGATCGCCAGCTCTTGGAGGTCGTCGCGAACCACTTCGCCATCGCTCTGTCGAATCTCGCCTCGCAGGAGACCCTCCGTGAACAGGCGGTTCGCGACCCGTTGACCGGGCTATTCAACCGCCACTACTTCAACTCGATCATCGCCGCGGAGCTCAGCCGAGCCGACCGGTACGATCGCCCTCTGTCGCTGATGATGATTGACATCGACGGATTCCGCGCCGTGAACAACGAGTTCGGTCATCTCAAGGGGGACGAGGTTCTGTGCGGGATCGCGCGCATGTTGGAGGAAAACGTCCGCGGTGCCGATCGTGTGATCCGCTACGGCGGCGATGAATTCCTCGTCCTCATGCCGGAGACCGACGGGCGGGGAGACGCGCTCGCCGTCGCCGATCGGCTGCGTGCGCAGATCGCCGAGCTCCCCGATTGCTCGAAGATCGCAGGCTACGCGATCGATCTGAGTATCGGGTTGTACACCCGCGAGGCGGGAGACGAGCGCTCTCTGGAGGCGATTCTGGAGGAAGTCGACCGAAGGATGTACGCCGACAAGCGGACGAAGCACGTCGATGGCAATCCTGGCTGATCGCCTGTGCGGTCCGGACGACTTCAGCGCCTGTGTCGATCTCCAACGAGAGGTCCTCGGCGGGCGCACCCGCTCCCTGTGGGCGGTCCCCTTTCTGACCGCCGTTCAGCTGAGTGGCGGGTTGGTGCTTGGCGCGCGTCGTGTCGAGCGAGGCGCAGGGCTCTGCGGGGCGCTCATCGATCTTGTGGCTGAAGTCAACGGCTACCCTGCCCGGCACACGGTGTTCCGAGCCGTTCGTCGCTCGCAGAGGAATCGAGGCATCGCGCAGCGCCTGCGCGCCGTAGAGCGCGCCATCTGTCAGCAGGAGGGCGTCGACTTGATCTTCTGGTCGCTCGACCCGCTCCGCAGCAACGAGGCCCACGTGGCGCTCAGCAAGCTCGGGGCGGTCGCCACTGCGCACGACAGGAACTTGTACGGCGAGGTCCACGACGACGAAAACATCGGGCTGACAACCGATCGGCTCCGCGTGGAATGGTGGATCGACTCACCGCGTGTCGTCTCGATCCTCGATCGCGGCAACCCCGCGCCCCACCTCCGGCTTGGCATTCACGAGATGGACGTCATGACCGAGACGAGGTTGCTGCAGAGCGGGGTGAGGATGCTCACCGGCTTCGACGACGCGCCGCGTGCGGAACACGTGCTCGTCGAGATCCCCGTCGACCTCGATCGGATTCGCTCCGCAGATCCGGCGGCGGCGCGGGAGTGGCGACAGCGGAGCCGTCCGATGTTTGACCGGCTGTTCGAGAGCGGGTACGTTGGCGTCGGCTTCGTTCACGAAGGGGGGCGAAGCTTCCACTTGTTCCGGCAAGCGGATCGAAGAACGGCCCTGACCGACACGTAGAACGAAGCGGGTAAGGAGGAAAGGGACATGCACCGAACGGAATTGGCCAAACGAATCGACCACACCCTGCTCGGACCGACCGCGTCGGCGGAGGCGGTCGTTCGATTGTGCGAAGAGGCTCTGGAATTCGGCGTTGCGGCCGCTTGCGTCAATCCGTGCCACGTCGAGCTGGTTCGCGAGCGCCTTGGTGACTCCGATGTGAGAACCTGCGCGGTGATCGGGTTCCCGCACGGGATGAACGCGGCGGCGACGAAGGCATTCGAGGCCCAGAAGGCGGTCGCGGCCGGCGCCGACGAACTCGACATGGTGATCAACGTCGCGGCGTTGAAGGAGGGGAACTACGCCGCGGTCATCGGCGACATCCGCGGGGTCTGCGAGGCCGCGCAGAAGGCCCCCCGTCCGGTATGTGTCAAGGTCATCCTGGAGATGGCCCTCCTCACCGAGGAGGAGAAGGTCGCCGGTGCGACGCTCGCCAAGGCGGCCGGTGCGCAGTTCGTCAAGACCTCGACCGGATTCGGCCCCGGCGGTGCAACGGCGCAGGACGTGGCTCTTCTGCGGGCGACCGTCGGTGAGAAAATGGGCGTCAAGGCGGCCGGCGGGATCCGCGACGCCGCGACGGCCTTGGCGATGATCGAAGCGGGGGCGGATCGAATCGGCGCCAGCCGAACCGCGGCCATTCTGGACGGTCTCGGCACCGCGTAGCGCACAGCGATCGATCGCTTGGACACCCGAGAACACGTGCCCTATAGTTACGGGGTCTAGGGGGATACGATGCAATGCCAGCTCCGCTCGGCCGACCGGATTCTGTTCGAGGGGCACGCCTCGATGGTCGTTACCCGAAGCCCGCGAGGCGAGTTCGCCATCATGGACGGCCATGCTCCGCTGCTGGCCGTGCTCGATGCCGGGCCGATCCGGATTCACGCCGACGGCGATACGCGAGTCTTCGCCTCCCGAGGCGGGACCCTGCGCACGGTCGGCGATCGCGTGAGCCTACTCGTCGAGTCGGCGGTCCCGGTGGAAGAGATCGATCTGTCCGACGTGCAAGCGCGGCTATCGCGACTGGCCGACCGCGACGACGCGGCGGACGTCGAAGAACGCGAGTATCTCGATCTGCTTCGAACGGTCAAGGAGGCACATGGGTAGACGGGTCGTGGTAACGGGTCTCGGGGCGATCAGCCCGGTCGGCACCGGAAAGGCGGCGTTCTGGGAAAACTTGCGCGCCGGGCGATCCGGCGTCCGACGCGTCGAGGATCGCGTCAATCTGTCGGGAATCGACGCTAAGATTGCCGCTCCGGTCGACGGCTTCGACCCGCACGAGTACATCGAGCCGAAGAAGGCGAGGCGGCTCGATCGGTCGACGCAGTTCGCGCTGGCCGCCACCGCTCTGGCGATGGACGACGCCGGGATCGCCGCGGGGGAGACCGATCTGGACCGATTCGGCGTCATCGTCGGAACCGGCATCGGCGGGATGGAGGCGTTCGAGGAGAACTTCACGATTCTGCTCGAGCGTGGCCCGCGGCGGGTCAGCCCGTTCTTCGTACCGCGGATGATGCCGAACGCGCTGGCCGGCGAGATCTCGATCGCGCACGGGTTCCGCGGCGCCAACTTCGGTGTCGTCTCGGCGTGCGCCAGCGCCAGCCATGCGATCGGGCTCGCTGCCCACCTGATCGCCTCGGGTCTCATCGATCGCGCGGTGACCGGCGGCGCCGAGGCAGTGCTCATCCCCGTTACGTTCGCCGGATTCACGCGTATGGGAGCCCTGTCGAAGCGAAATGACGAGCCGGAGCGCGCGTCGCGCCCGTTCGACGCCGAGCGCGATGGCTTCGTCATGGGAGAGGGAGGAGGAATCGTCGTCCTCGAGGACCGCGACCTCGCGATCGCGCGAGGGGCGCACGTGTATGCCGAGGTGGGGGGATTCGGCCTGTCGGCCGACGCGACGCACATCACCGCGCCGGCCGAGGACGGCGCGGGCGCGTCAAGGGCCATGGAAATGGCGATGCAGCGAGCCGGGGTCGCGGCGGGCGATGTCGATTACATCAACGCGCACGGTACGTCGACGATCCCGAACGATCGCGTCGAGACCGTAGCGATCAAAGCAACGTTCGGGGAGTTCGCCCATCGGGTCAGGATCAGCTCGACGAAGTCGCAGGTCGGCCATCTTCTCGGCGCCGCAGGAGGCATCGAGGCGATCGCGACGGTCCTTACAATGGAGCACGGTTTCATCCCCGCGACGCTCAACTACGAGAATCGCGATCCCGAGTGCGACCTCGACTACACGCCGACCTCGGTGGAGGCGCCGGTCCGCGTCGCGCTGTCCAACTCGTTCGGATTCGGTGGTCAGAACGCCAGCTTGCTGTTCGTGCGCGAGTAAAGACGGCCGCGTGCGGCGTCCGACTAGAACTGACGGAGGAAGCGGAGGTCGTTCGCCAAGAACACGCGGATGTCGTCGATCCCGTACTTGAGCATCGCCATCCGCTCGATCCCGAGTCCGAACGCGAACCCTGTGTATCTCTCCGTGTCGTAGCCGACCGCCTCCAGCACGGCTGGGTCAACCATTCCCGCCCCCATGATCTCGAGCCAGTCCGAAGCGTTCGGGGCCTTGATGTGCACCTGAACCGACGGCTCGGTGAACGGGAAGTAGTCGCCGGAGAAGAGCATCTCGTAGCCCTCGCCGAAGAACTCCTGCGTGAACACTCCGAGGACGTACTTCAGGTTGGCGAGGGACAGTCCTTCCTCCACCCATAGGAGCTCGATCTGGTGGAACACGGGGGAGTGGGTCGCGTCTTGCGTATCGCGACGATAGCAGCGGCCGGGGCAGATGATCCGGACCGGCGGCTCTGTACACTCCATCACGCGGATTTGAACCGGAGACGTGTGAGGTCGCAGGAGGGTCGTCTCGTCGATGTAGAACGTGTCCCAATCGGCGCGTGCCGGGTGCTCGACGGGGATGTTCAGCGCATCGAAGTTGTAGTACTCGGTCTCCATTTCCGGACCGGAAGCAACGGAGAATCCCATGCGCATGAAGATCGATTCAATCTCTTGCTGGACCCGCGTAAGCGGATGCAGATGGCCGAACGACGAGTAGACACCAGGCAGGGACATGTCAACCCGCTCCGACGCCAAGCGCTCCGCGAGCCGATCGCCGTGAAGCTCCTTCTCCTTGCACGAAACCGCCGCGGCTGCCTTCTCCTTCAGCGCGTTGAGCAACTGCCCCGCCCCACCGCGTTCCGACGCGTCGAGTTGCCCGAGATGCTTGAACAGCTGGGACACGCGCCCCTTTCGTCCGAGGAATGCCACGCGGAATGCATCGAGGGAAGCGCTGCCATCGACCGCCGTCAGCTGCTCGTGCAGGTCGCGCTCCAGCTCTTCGATTCGCGTGCGCAGCTCGTCCAAGGTCATCATGCCTGCGGATTATAGCTGTCGGATTTTCCGTTGACAACGCGCTTCCCGGCGTATAGTCTTGCCGCACGCCTCGCGGCGGGCCTTGGGCCGGCCGCGCGCAGAGAGGACGGTCGCACCATGACAGAATACGCGAATCGACGAGGGGCCCTCCTAGAGATCATCAAGGGGGACGCCTACCTCGCGCTCAACCACGAAGGGTCGGATCCCGCGACTCTTCGATATCTGACCGGCTTCACCGGCGAGGGTGCTCTGCTCCTGTCGAAGGAAGAGAGCGTTCTGCTGACCGACTCCCGCTATACCGAGCAGGCCAAAGGCGAGATCGACGGCGTCTCGATCGAGGAGGAGAGGGGCTGGCGAGGGAAGGCGACCGCCGATGCGATCCGGGACCGATCCTTGCAGCGGATCGTGTTCCCGGCCGCTCGAGTCAGCTTCCACTGGGTCGAGGAGATGCGCAAGCTCGGGGGATTCACCCTCGCACCCGAATCGGACCCTGTGATGACGCTCCGGCGGACCAAGTCGCCTGACGAGCTCGAGCACCTCGGGCGGGCAGCGGCGATCGCCGACCAAGCGTTCGCCTCGCTGATCCCTGAGCTGCGCGTCGGGATGAGCGAAGCGGAGATCGCATTGCGGTTGGAGGTTCTGATCCGGGAGACAGAGGCGGAGGGAATCGCGTTCGGCGTGAACGTTTCCGTTGGTCCAAACAGCGCCCTCAACCACTACAACCCGTCGCTGGCGCCGCAGCCGATCGCAAGCGGCGATCTGCTCCTGTTCGACTTCGGTGCCTGCTACGGCGGGTATCGGTCCGACATCACGCGGACCGTCTCCGTCGGGCCGCCGGAGCCGCGCGCGCGAGAGATCTACGATGTCGTACTCCGCGCGAATCGCGCTGCCATCGCCGCCGTGCGAGCCGGGATCCCTGCAGCGGAGGTCGATGCAGTCGCTCGCGATCTGATCGCCGAGGCCGGATACGCCGACTTCTTCGGTCACGGGCTCGGACACGGGATCGGCCTCGAGGTTCACGAGGCGCCCGGCCTCAGTCCTCAGAGCATTGACACGCTTGAGGTGGGAATGGTCGCCACGATCGAACCGGGCATCTACCTCCCCGGCTTCGGCGGGGTCCGAATCGAAGACGACGTCGTGGTGCGGATGAACGGATGCGACGTCATCACCGCCTTCCCCAAGGATCGACTGATGGAGGTCGGATGACGAGGATGCTCCGTGCGGTCTTCCGGCTGATGGTCGCCCTTCTCGCCTGCCTACTTGCGTCCTGCACGTGGCTCGACGCGGTCGGGCCCGAGGCGCAGTTCGACGTCTCTCCGATCGTCGTTTACGCCGGAGACTCGATCGAGCTGAGCGCCGCCCCGTCAGGCGGGCCTTCCTCCATCGTGTCCTATTCGTGGGACCTCGGGAACGGTACGGCGTCGGCCGGACAGATCGTCACTGCGACGTACGACGAGCCGGGCACGTACCTCGTTCGTTTGACCGTGCGAGACGCCCGCGGAAGGGCAGCCAGCGTCGAGGAGACGATCACCGTCTTCCTGCACAGCGGGACGGTCCTCTTCGAAGAGGGCTTCTCCGACGGTCCGGAGGCACTGGGCCACTGGCCGCTCGATCCGACCTGGGCGACGGACGGAGACGCGACCATCGACCGAATCGCCGGCGATCCGGGATACGCGTTGTACATCCACAGCGGCGTCGCCCGGTGGCATCGCCGCTACACCGCCGTATCGATCCCCCCGCTTCGAGTCGGCCAAAGCGCTGTGTTCTCCTGTCGCGTGATGACGCTGCAGAATCAGGACGATCACACGTTCCTCTTCTCTCCTGCCCGTCGCGAGCTCGACTCGATTGCCGGTTCGCTTCCCTACTACGTGTTCACCGGGACCGGCGGAGGCTCGTACGTCCGCGAACCGTCCGAGTACGGAAGCGACGTTCCTCGGCCTCTCTCCTTCGTTCCCGACGTCTATCGATGGCACACCTACACGTTCGCCTTTCGAGCCGGCTCGTACGAGTTTCGCATCGATGGCGACGCGGTGTTTGACGGGACGATCTCCGCCCGATTCGACGCCACACAGGAGTGGATCCTCCTCCTCGGCGAGGAGAGCTTTACGGAGGCCTGTGTCGCGTACTACGACGACATCAGCGTCTCGATCGAGGAGTAGCGCCCGGGCCCGCACGCTTGCGGGCGTCGCGGTGAATCGGCAACATGTCCATAGTGGTGAGGGGGGGGACGTGATCTGCGGTATCGTACTCCTGGGGCTTGCCTGGTTCGCGCTTTCGCGGCGATTCGACGTCCAAACCGTATCGCTCGGGATCGGAGCGACGCTCCTCGCGCTGTCGGCCCAGCGCCTGCTGATCCCGGTTCCCGGCCATCCCGCACGACACATCCTACGTCGACCGATCGGCGCCCTCCGATTCCTCGCGACACTGGCCGGCCGGTTCGTCCTATCGACGCTCTTGACCGTCCGCCTGATTCTGTTAGGGCACGAAGAAGGTCTGCTGATCGCCCTGCCGATCCGGGTGACGAACCCGTTCGCCCAGTTCCTCCTGTTGAACTCGATCACGCTGACCCCCTCGACCATCTCGCTTCTGATCGAGGGGGATCTCCTGTACATACACTGGCTCCAACCTCGCGGCGGACATGGCGACTGGAGAACGATCAAGGAATCGCTGGAGCGAAGGATCGAACGGATCTTCCCGGAGGACGAAGATGCCGGCCGTTGAGGCGGTCCTTGCCGTCGCGCTCGGGCTGCTCGTCTACCGGCTCTGGGTCGGCCCGACGCCGTGGGATCGGCTGCTCGCCTACAACGCCGCGTCGAACCGGGCCGTGCTGATCCTTGCGGTGGCCTCGATCGCCCTCGGTGAGCCAGTCTTCCTCGATGTCGCGATCCCGTATGCCGCCGTCTCGTTCCTCGGTGTTGTCATCCTGTCCCGCTTTCTGGAACGGGAAGGGATGCCGTCATGATCGCCTTCGTGTTGATCGGGTTCGGATTGGCACTCGTGCTGATCGGAACGATCGGCATCCTTCGGTTCCGCGACGTCTACTCACGTCTTCAGGCAAGCGGCGTGTCCGACAATGCCGGCCTCGTCCTCGTCCTCGTCGGCCTCCTGGTCTACGGCGGATGGGAGCGTCACGACGCGGCGCTGCTCTTGCTGATGCTTCTTCTGTTGCTGACCAATCCGATCGCGACCCACTCGATTGCACGCAGCGCGTTCGTGCGGCGCCACACCGGAGCGGAGGACGACGAATGATCGCTCGGTACGCCGTGCTCGCCCTCTTGCCCGTCGTAGCGGTGGCCGCGTTGACCCGCCGCCGCCGCCTGGCGGTGATCATCGCGATGGGCCTGTTCAGCGTGCTGCTGGCCGTCGCCTACTTGCTGCTGCACGCGCCGGACGTGGCGCTGACCGAGGCGATCATCGGGGCGGCACTGACCACCGCCATCTATGTCCTCGCGATCCGTCGGACCGGGCGGCTCACGATCGCCGCCGACGAAGCGCCGGGCCTCCTCGCACGAGAAGGCGGACGAATCGTCGGTTTGGAGCACGAGATCCTCGAGCGTTTCGCGCGGGATCTCGGCCGGGACCTCTCGGTTCAGCTCGTTTCGTACAACGAGGTCGTCGACCTCGTCGCCGCCGGCGACGCGGACATCGGTGCCGGCGGCCTCGTCCTCGGAGGCGACGCCGACGTGCTTGCCACCCGGTCGCACCTGGAGACGGCGCTGTTCACGATCGGCGCGCGCGACGGGGACGCGGAGCCAGCCGGTGTCCACTACAACGGGTACTTCGCCCAGCTCGACATCCCGCGGCCGCCCACGGAGGCCGCTTCTACAACGCTCGACCTGGCCCGATTCCTGTCCGTTCGACCGTCCGATCCATCCGTCGTTCGCCATTCGACCCCACGCGGCTATTCGTTCGTCGTGTCACGCCGGCGGGAGGATCTACACGTCAAGCTCGAGGCATTCTTGGAGCAGCTCCGCGAAAGCGGCGAACTCGATCGGCTGGTCGGGAGGTACCTCACATGAGTCGTCGCCCCCAGCCGCGGACCGTCCTGACCGTCGTCAGCGCATGCGCGCTCGCCGTCGTCGTCCTTCTCAGCTTCCACTTGCACGCCCCACCGGACAGCGCGCCGCACGAGACGTACATCTCCCGTCCGGTCGACGAAACCGGCGCCATCAATCGGGTCGCCGGTGTCTATCTGAACTACCGCCTGTACGACACACTGATAGAGATCCTCGTGTTCTTCGTTGCCGTCCTCGGGGTTCGCCATTACCTCAGCACGCGGGAGCACACGACGGTGCCGTCCCTGGCGGAGTCCGAGGTCGTCCGGGCCTCGTCGTCGCTCCTCTTCCCGCTCGCCGTTTTGCTCGGCGTCTATCTCGTCGGCCTCGGGCACCTCTCCCCCGGCGGTGGATTCGGCGCCGGGGTCATCGTCGCCAGCGGCGCGTTGCTCGTATCGATCTCGCTCGGCGTGGAAGCGCTCGAACGCCGCGTCCCGCCGGGCGCGGTCGAACGGATCGAGCAAGGCGCCTTGCTCCTCGTGCTGGCCTCCGCCCTCGTCCCGTTGGCTGCCGGACGCATCCCGCTGACCGACCTGCTGCCCAAAGGGAAGCCGGGCCAGCTGCTGAGCGGCGGGATGATCCCGGTATACAACGCGTTCGTTGGCCTGAAAGTGCTGGCCGGATCCTGGTTGATCCTGCGATCGTTCGTCCGCCACCGGGGGGAGATTTAGATGGCATTCAGCGTCGGGATCATCCTGCTCGCGATCGGACTCGTCGCGGTCGTCGTCCGGCGCGACCTCGTGATCAAGCTGCTTGCCCTGGGGCTGGTCAACGCCGGCTCGATCCTCGCCCTCGTCGCGGTCGGCGACCGACCCGACGCGCGCGTCCCGATCTGCGAGATCTGCCAGGATGTCCTGTACGCCGATCCGCTGCCGCACGCGCTCGTCCTCTCGGCGATCGTGATCAACTTCGCGATCCTTGCCCTGGCGCTTGTCTTCGTGATGCGTCTCGTCGAGCACTACCACAGCACGGACTCGCATCACATTGAGGAGCTCGTGCAGCGGGACCTGGATGAGGGGGGGCAGCAATGATCCTCGCGCTCCTCCCGCTGTCACACTTCGTCCTCGGTGTTCTCTGCTACGCGCACAAACGAGCGTCCCGTGGCTTCGCCGCGCTTGGCTGGTGCATCGGCGTGGCCATTTCCGTCTTCCTTCTGGTCGCAACGCGGGACGGCTCGACCCTGTCTCTCGGCCTCGGCGGCTGGCCGGCCGAGCTAGGCATCGGATTGCGCTTCGATGCCGTCGCGGCAGCGTTCGCCCCGCTGCTTCTGCTGCTTGAACTCGCGGTCCTGCTGTACGCCCGGAAGGGCGAACGCGATCCGCTGTTCTACGCCCTGCTGCAGTTCCTCCTTGGGGCCGTCTTCGCGCTGCTCCTCGCCGTCGATCTGTTCAACGAGTACGCCATTCTCGAGCTGTTGACACTCGTATCGTTCCTTCTCGTCGGCTACGAGCGGCGGGCGACTCAAGTTTGGGCAAGCCTGAAGTACCTGATCCTCGCTTCGATCGGGATGAGCCTCTTCCTCGTCGGCGTCGCGCTCGTCTACCACCACACGGGAACGCTGAACCTGTCGCTGATCGCCGACATCGTCAGGGCGCGACCGAACGCGCCGTGGATCCCGCTCACGGCCACCCTGTTGACCGTCGGCGTCGCGGTCAAGGCGGGCGTGCTTGGCCTATCGCAATGGCTCCCGGCCGCCCACTCCGCCGCGCCGACGGAAGTCTCCGCCCTCCTGTCCGGCCTCGTCATCAAGATGGGTATCGTCGTTCTGCTCCGCGTCAGCCAGGTCTTCCCGCTCGGGCTCCTCCTGCAAGTGCTCGGCACGATGACCGCACTCGTAGGCGTCCTATACGCCGCCTACGCGAGGAATCTGAAGCGGATGCTCGCCTTCCATACCCTGTCGCAGATCGGCTACCTCGTGCTCGGCCTCTCCGTCGGCACGCCGGATGCCCTGGCCGGCGTTCTCGACTATGCAATCGCGCACGGACTGTTCAAGGGATTGCTGTTCTTGGCCGCGGGCGAGGCCAAGCGTGCCGCGGGAGGAGACCGATTTGCGGAGCTGGCTGCGAATCGGCGCTCGATTCCGAACGCCACGATCGCCGCGCTGCTCCTCGGCACGTTGGCGATCGTCGGCCTTCCCCCCCTTGCCGGGTTCGGAGCCAAGGCCGCGCTCCTCGACTGTCATCCGAACCGGTTTGTCTTCGCCGTGTTCTACCTGACGACGATCGGCACGGCCTTCTCGTTCGCCAAGCTGATTCCGCTGTTTCGCTGGCACCGCGGGACGGCCCGGAGCGACCGCATCGGGGCGTATGCCACGCTCGCCCTTCCGATCTTGTTCTTCATTCCGCTGACCGTGACCGCGCTTCCGTCCCTCGATCTCGCCGCCGAGTTCGAGCCGTTGCTGGTCATCGAGAGTCTCGCCGCGATCGCGATCGGCACGCTCCTCCATCGCCTACTGAGACGGCGTACCCCGCGCCTACCGGTCCGGCTGTTCTTCCTCGAGGAAGCGGTCCTCGCGATCCTCATCGCGTTCCTCGTCGCCGCGGCACTCATCCACGTCCACTGAGTGCATCGGACGCGGCGTTCGGATACCGTTTCACCACCATGACCGTCGAATTCCTCCATCGCTACGATGCCTATCTCGTCGACGTCGATGGCGTCCTTCTCCGCGGATCGGAGCCGATCGCCGGGTCCGTCGACGCGTTGACGCGGCTCGCCGAAACCGGTCGCGTGCTGCTGCTGACGAACAACTCCACCCGGTCGAGGGGCCAGCATGCCGATTGCCTGGCGCGGCTCGGTTTCCGGATCCCGCCGGAGTGGATCCTTCCGACGTCGTATCTCGCAGCGCGATACCTGCTCGACCGCTTCGGACCGATGTCGACGTGGGTGCTCGGTGAGGCAGGCTTGCGGCAGGAACTCGTCGATGCCGGCCACGTCCTGGCCGAGCAGCCGGAAGAGGCCGAAGCGCTCGTCGTCGGCATGGACCGCCAGCTCGACTACGACCGGCTAACAGCCGCCTATCGCGCCCTCGCAGTGGGAGCCCGGCTCGTCGCAACGAACGAGGATGGGACGTATCCTGTCCCGGGCGGCTTTCATCCGGGCGCCGGCGCGATGGTCGGGGCACTGCGCGGGATGGGCTTCTCGCCGAGCGCGGTCGTCGGCAAGCCGTCTCCGATCGCGTTCCGGATGGCACTACGGGCACTCGGAGCCGGTTCGGAGCGCGTCGTGGTGATCGGGGACCGCCTGGAGACAGACATCCAGGGCGGTCATGACGCCGGACTCGACACGGCCGTCGTCCTCTCCGGGATCTCGTCGCGCGAGAACATCGATGCGTTCGAAATCCGTCCCACATGGATTGCCGACGACCTCGCCGCGCTCGTCCGAGGGGCGGTCGAGCGCCCGCCGATGGGCTAGAAGCAGATCGATCGGTTGATCCGCCCCGTCGCTCTCCGGTACGATGGCCGCCAGCGGGGTGATCCGATGGTCGAGCCCGTCCTTCTGCGCGTCATCGATCTGGTCAAGCATTACGGCGACGTCCACGCCATCAACGGCATCTCGTTCGATGTGCCGTCGGCGTCGGTGTTCACCTTGCTCGGGCCGAACGGCGCCGGCAAGACAACGACACTGGAGATCCTCGAGGGGATCCGCGAATCGGATTCCGGCGAGATCGAGGTCTTCGGCATCCGCCTTCGTCGCGTCACTCGCGCCGTCAAGGAACGGATGGGCGTTCTGCTCCAGGACGGAGGCTTCGAGCCGTACCTCAAGGTGCGGGAGATCATGAGGCTGTTCGCCTCGTTCTTCGAGAGTCCCATGCCGATCGACCACGTACTCTCACAGGTCGCGTTGTCGGACAAGGCGGGCGCGCTGGTCCGGACGCTGTCCGGCGGTCAGAAGCAGCGTTTGGCGGTCGGAGCGGCGCTGATCAACGACCCCGAGCTGATCTTCCTCGACGAGCCGACAACCGGACTCGATCCGCAGGCCCGCCGCAACATGTGGTCGATCGTTGACGCGCTTCGGGCAGCAGGTAAGACGATTGTCCTGACGACCCACTACATGGAGGAAGCGGAGGCGCTCTCGGATCGCGTTTGCATCATGGATCACGGCGTGATCATCGCGCAGGGGGCCCCGCGCGAACTGACCCAGGACTTCGGCGAGGAGACGATGATCGAGTTCCGCGGGGACGAACTCTCCGCCGACGCGCTGGAAAAGCTGCGCGCCTGTTGCGTGGACCTCCGCGCTGACGGGGCGACCGTCACGCTGGAGACGGAGGACCTGCCAGCGACAATGGAATCGCTGTTCGACTGGTCGCGGTCGCAGGGCGTGCGGCTGCAGAATCTGATCGTCCGGCAGCCGAACCTCGAGGACGTCTTCCTTTCTCTGACCGGTCGGAGGCTGCGCGAGTGAAGGACGTTCTTCTCATCGCCCTGACACATGTCACCACGGCGATCCGCGAGCGGGTCACGTTGTTCTGGTTCCTCGTCTTCCCGGTGTTCATGCTGGTAGTCCTTTCGATCATCTTCGGCCAGATCGGCCAGGAAGGGGAGATCCGCTTCGATATCGCACTGATCGATCAGGACCGCGCCGCGCCAGCGGCGCGGGACTTCTCACCGATGATCGTGGAAGTGTTCCGGGAGCTGGCAACACCGCAGCTTCCCGGGCAGGAGCCGCTGTTCGCGCTCCATGAGCCGCCCGATGGGGAGGACCCCGAGGGGTTCGTCGAACGCGAGGTAACGGCGCTGCGCCGCGGCCGACGCGCCGCGGTTGTCGTCATCCCGGCCGGCTTCGGTGACGCGGTCCTGCGCGCGATCTCTGCCCCGATGGGCGAGGAACCCGAGCCGGCGAGGCTCGCCGTCTACATGAGCCGGACCGACACGGCGTCCCAGATGGCAAGCGAGATCGTCGCTCAGGTGCTAAGCGAGATCGACCGGGAGATCCTCATCCGCAGCGGACGGTTCGATCCCTCCCGGGAGATTGCAACCGAGACGGTGTGGCTCGGTCGATCCGACGCAGAGACCCGCTACATCGACTTTCTCCTCCCCGGCGTCATCCTGATGGGCTTCTTCGCCAACGGCCTGTTCGGGGTTCCTGGGGCGATCCTGTTCAATCGGGATCGCCGGATCCTCCGGCGATACTGGGTGACCCCGATGTCCGTGCCACGGTTCCTTGCCGGTTTCTCCCTCGGGCACCTCGCGCTGTGCGGGCTGCAGTTTGCGCTCTTGTTCCTCCTCGGTCGCTACGGCTTCGGCGCGACGATTTCGTTCGCGGCGCCGATCCCGTTCCTTACGCTCGCTCTCGCCGCCGTGACGTTCCTGTCGTTCGGCTTTCTGATCGCATCGCTCGCGCGGACCGCCAACGCAGGCATGGCCGTCGCCAACGTCCTTAACATGCCGATGATGTTCCTGAGCGGCATGTTCTTCCCCATTGTCGGGCTTCCGAGCTTCCTCCTCGCCGTCGTCTACGTCAACCCGGTCAGCTACCTCGTGAGCGGCCTGCGCGCGTCGGTCGGCGTCGAGAGCGGGCCGTTCTCCCCCGCGCTTCTCGTCGGCGTGCCGTTGGGATGGATCGCGCTCTCCATGCTCGTCGCGGCGCGCAGGCTGAAATGGGACGTGGAGAGATGACGGCTCTCCGCGCGTTGCTCGTCTCAGAATCGCGGGTGCTCCTGCGAGACCGGACCACCTTCTTCTTCACCTTTGCGTTTCCGCTGATCTTCGTCCTCATCTTCGGCTTCGTGATGGGCGGCTTCGGCAACGTCTCCCGCTCGACGATGGGACTCTTCGTCTCTTCCGACGCCGACCGCCCCACCCTCGACGAAACGCTCGACGCGGCCGCGTCGATGGCGCTCGAGGAGTACAGCTCGCTGGAGGAGATGCAGGAAGCCGTCACCGACCGCCGGATCGACTTCGCGCTGCACTGGGACGGCGCCTCGCTTCGCTTCCTGTACGACGCGAACCGCGTCCAGGAGAACTTCGCGTTCGCGCAGGTCGCCGCGGGACTATCGAGCGACTTCAACCTCCGTCGCCAGGGAGCGGCGTCGGCCGTCTCCGTGGAGCCGATCCCCGTCGGCGAGATTGCGTCCGCCGGATGGTTCCAGCTGGTACTGCCCGGCATCCTCGCTTTCGGCATCCTCTCTTCCGGCCTGTTCGCCGTCTCCGGGCACCTCACCGCGATGAAGGAGCGGAAGGTCCTCGATCGGCTGATCGTCACGCCGATGCCGCCGCTCGCGCTTCTCGTCGCGATCGCTGCCGTCCGGTTGGCCGTCGCGTACGTCTCCACCCTGATCACGCTTTTCGTCGGAATGGGCGTCTTCGGCTTGCGATACGACGTCGATTGGATCCGCTTTGCGGTCCTCGTCGCGTGCGCGACGGTCGGCACGATGGGCATCGGCACGATCATCGCCCTCGTCGTCCGCCGCCCGTCGAGCGCCAGCAACGTCGCCAATGCGCTGGCGATCGTGATGATGTTCCTTGCGGGGATCTACTTCCCAGTCGAGTTTATGCCATCGTTTCTTCGTGCGATTAGCGCGGGCCTGCCGCTCACGCACTTGGCGAACGCAATGCGGTACGCGACCGGCGTGATGGACATGGCGGAGGCGGAGTTCTGGGCGATCACGGCTGCGTTCGTTGGAATTGCAGCGCTCTTGTTCCCGATTCTGGCGCGGTACGTCGTGCGCCCGCTTCGACAGTAGGGCCTAGCCGATCCCAAACAGCTCGAACAGGCCAAGGCTGACCAACAGGACGACGATCCCAGCGATCAGAACGCCGAGGGAGATCCACGCCAGCGCCCTGCCGACCGGGATCCCGAACAGCCTCGCGGCGATCGCGCCGGTCCACGCCCCGGTCCCCGGCAGCGGGATCGCAACGAGGAGGACAAGCACGATCGGCCCGGCCCGCTCGATCCACCACCCCCTTCGCCGCGTGCGCGCGAACACCCGCTCCAGCAGGCGGCGCGACGGGGGCCACCGACGCAGAAACAGCTCTCCACGCTCGAATCCGAAGAGGAGAATCGGCGCGATCAGGAGGTTCCCGAGGACCGCCAGCAGGTATGCCGCGGTGGGGGCGTACCCCAGCGACACGGCGAGCGGGATCCCTCCGCGCAGTTCGGCGATCGGTGCCGCCGAGAGTCCAATGATCAGGAAGGCCGACCCAACGCCCATGACTCGTAGTCTACCGCCCCGAATCCCGCCGCGGTAGTCCAAAACGACGTCTGCAATCCCCGGATCCTGGCGGCCGCGAGGGACGGTTCGTATCCCGAGCGCGTGGTAGTCGCGAGGAGGGACGCCTCATATAATCGGCCCAGAGGAGGTGGGAGCCGTGAGACTGTACAACACCCTCACACGCGAGACCGAGCCGTTCGAACCGCAGCACAATCAAACCGTGGGGTTGTACGTCTGTGGCCCCACCGTCTACGACCACATCCACATCGGGAACGTCCGCCCGATCCTCGTGTTCGACACGCTTCGCCGATACCTCGAGCGGTTCAAGGGGTGGAGGGTCGTCCACGTGCAGAACGTCACCGACGTCGACGATAAGCTGATTCAGCGGTCGATCAAGACCGGGGAGCCGGTCGGCGAGATTGCCGCAACCTACGCAAAGGCGTACTTCGATCTGCTCGATCGGCTGCATGTCCTTCCTCCCACGCACAGCCCACTCGCAACCGAGCACATCCAGGAGATGATCGACCTCGTCTCGGATCTGCTGGCGAAGGGGTACGCATACGAGCGGGACGGGGATGTCTACTTCCGCGTGGAGGCGTTCGACGGCTACGGGAAGCTCTCCGGACGCCGGCTCGACGATCAGGAGGCGGGCGCGCGGGTCGAAGCGTCCGATCGAAAAGAGAACCCGCTCGACTTCACGCTGTGGAAGACCGCGAAGCCGGGTGAGCCGACCTGGGCGACTCCATGGGGCGCTGGTCGTCCGGGTTGGCACACGGAGTGCGTCGTGATGTCCCAGAAGTATCTGGGGGAGCATCTCGACATTCACGCCGGGGGCAACGACCTCGTGTTCCCGCATCACGAGAACGAGATCGCGCAGGCCGAAGCGTCGACCGGCAAGCCGTTCTTCCGGTTCTGGCTGCACAACGGGATGCTCGCGTTCCAGGAAGACAAGATGTCGAAGTCCGTCGGGAACGTCGCCCCGGCGCACGAGGTGCTCGACGCCTTCGACGCTGAGACAGTCCGCTACTTCTTCCTGTCGCGGCACTATCGCAAGCCGATGGACTACTCCGAGGAGGGGCTCCGCGCCGCCCGCACGGCGCTCGAGCGGATCCGGACGCTCGTCCGGGACGTCGAGGCCGAGCTGCGCGACGAAGTCGACACGCCGGGCCCCGCCGGCCGCGCGTTTATCGGGTCGCTCGGCGCCTATCGGGACCGATTCGTCGACGCGATGGACGATGATCTCAATACGGTCGACGCGATCGGGATCCTTCAGGAACTCGTCGCCGCATCGAACCGGTTCCGCGCCGACGCTGCCGGTCCCGATCGAGCTGCGCTGCGCGCCGCCGTCGAGCTGATCCGCGAGCTCGCGTACCCGTTGGGCTTCTTCCCCGATGCTGCGACCGCCGCGCAATCAATCGATGGCGACCTGATTGACCTCCTGATCGAGCTTCGCGCCGAACTTCGCGCCAAGAAGGAGTTCGAGCTGTCCGACCGAATCCGCGATCGACTCGAGGCACTCGGCATCGCTCTAAAGGACGGGCCGTCCGGCACGATCTGGACGGCCGGCGGACTCTAGTTCCGCTCCCGTCCCAGCAGCTCGCCGAGGATCTCGCGCACCTCGGCCAGGTCCATCGCCGCTCGGAAACTCACGTCCGGGGGGATGTGCTCCCGCATCCGAAGCGGCGTGCCGACCAGGATGATCTCCTCGATGCCGGCGCGGTGCGCCGCGATCAGATCGAGATGCGCGTCGCCGATCGCCACCGCCTCCTGCGGAGCCGCCTGCAGCTCGGCGAGCGCCCGCGTGAAACCGGTAGGATCCGGCTTCGTCGGCCCGTCGTCGCGTGTCAGGACCATATCGAACGGCAACGCGTAGCGGCGCAGCACGGTTTCCGCGCTTCGCCGTGAGTTGTTCGTAATCAGCGCGCAGCGGATCAACCGGCGCCGCAGCAGATCGAGGAGATCATGGGTGCCGGGGATCAGTTCGCCGTTCTCCGCGCCATCGCGCTCCGCGTCCTCGAGCAACGCGAGGCCCCGTTCGCGCACGTCCGGGGCCGCGTCGGCGAGCTGGGCGAGGATCGCCCGCCCGTCCCATGGGATCCGAATTTGGTCACGAAGCCGCAGCCAATCGATCTTCGAATCGAAGATCGTGCCGTCCATGTCGATCAGCGCCGCCCGGATCCCCATGCCGGGCAGTGTATCCGACCCGAGACGCCGAATCAGCCGCACCCCTGCGGGCGAACGCTTCGGATCAATGGCATCGCTACGGCAGGTCGCGCACGTGCAGGCTCACGACGTCCGAGTACTGCGCACCCGACGCATCGGTCACCAGGAGCGTGATCCAAACGTCTTCACCGTAGCAGAACGGGGTCGTCGGGGCGAAATACAGCGGATCGCTCACCGTCGGATCGAGGAACCATCCCTTGCTGGCGCTCCACTGGAAGCACACCTGTCCGCAAATCGGATGCGCGACGGTGGAACGAAGCTGCAGGAACGAGCACTCGTCGACGCAGAGCGGCATGTTCCGATTGATCCCCGGCTTCAGTACGTGACACGGATCGGCGCACAAGTCGTAGCACGGCGACATCTGCGGGAGATAGCAGGTCTGCCTGCACGGCGTGTCGGGGACCGCGCATCCGCCGACCAGGCGGCCGGCCGGCGCCATCGGCGCCGCTACGGAGACGACGTGAGACGGACGCGACTCGCACACAGAGCACCTCGGTCTGGCACACGGGGTACTCGGCAACCCGCACCCTCCGACCATCGCAGTCGGCGGCCTGCTGGCGGCTGCTACCGCCGCTCCGCAACCCGAACACGGCGCGGTCACCCTTGTTGCCATCGACGCCGGCGCGGACACCGTTGTTGCCGTCCGCACGAGCGTATCCGTCGTCACTGGAGCGAGACCTTCGTTCTCGACCGGTTGCCAGTAGGTCGGCGACGCGACCGCCTGCTCGCCAGTGAGCTCCGCCTCAGAAGAGACCTCCCGCTCGCCGCCAAGCCCGCCGAGCAAGAGCACGATCGCCAGGACCGCGACCCCCGCACCGATCAACCAGATTCCAAGTGTGCTGTTCATCGCTTCGCAACCTCCCGTTCAGGCTCGACCCCTCATCCGTCCCGAGCCGTTCCCGGAACCGCACTCCGCGGACCATCGACGTGCCAAGTATACCTTCAAGGTTTCGAACCGTGCGTTACGCGGATTACACAAGGACTGCCCTTCGAGAACGCTGCCGAGACGCTTGCCGTGAGCAGATCCGTCCCATATCCTCTCTCGCCGACTGGAGGGCGAGCTCTTGCCGCACCGAGCCCCGAGACGATGACCGATCCCCGTGCGAATCGTGAGAGCAGCCGCCAGCTTATCGCCTACGTCCCTCGAGCCGAAGCCGGGCCCGATACCTACAAGAGACTCGGTTTCCGCTGTGGGCTCGAGGTCCACCAGCAACTCAGGACGGCAAAGAAGCTCTTCTGCCGGTGTCCGGCCGGCCTCTACCAGCTACGCGGCGACTACGACGCGCAACTCGTTCGGCACATGCGCCCGACGCTCAGCGAGCTTGGCGAGTACGACGGCACGGCCCTGATGGAGTTCAAGACGAAGAAGGACATCATCTATCGGATCAAGGGCGAAACCGCCTGTACGTACGACATCGACGATACCCCGCCGTTCCCTCTGAATCGCGAGGCGCTGGCAATCGCGATGCAAATCGCGCTTCTCCTCGACACGAGCATCGTCGGGGAACTGCACATCACGCGCAAGCAGTACCTCGATGGGAGCATCCCCACCGGATTTCAGAGAACTGCGATCGTCGGCATCGATGGAACGATCCCCGTCGCGTCGAAGCAGGTGGGGATTCGGCAGTTGAGCGTCGAGGAGGACTCCTGCCGAGAGGTCTCGGATCGCGGCCACGAGCGCGTCTACACGACCGATCGACTCGGCATGCCGCTCGTCGAGACGGTGACAGAGCCGGAGCTGCTGTCGCCGGATGAGGCCGCCGAGGCGGCGAACTACCTCCGCTACCTGGCCCGTAGCACCGGCAGGGTCAACACCGGAATCGGCGCGGCGCGTGAGGACGTCAACGTGAGTATCGGAGGCGGGACCCGCGTTGAGATCAAGGGAGTCCAGCACATCCGATGGATTCCCGAGCTGACCCACAACGAGGCGTTCCGACAGCGAGCGTTGCTTCGGATCCGCGACGAGCTGAATGACCGATTCGAAGACTCCGCCGGTTGGGCACTCGAATCGATGCCGATCGACCGCACCGACACCGCACGCCTCGCGGAGCTGCACGGCCTTCCCGACGACACACGATTCGCGGCCGTCCGCTTGCCCGGCTTCGCGGGCCTCCTTTCGTTCTTCACGTCACCGGGGCGCTGCTTCGCGGATGAGATTTCCGATCGGCTGAAGGTCGTCGCCTGCATCGACAAGCCGAACATGCTCCACTCTGAGTCACTCGGACCGGCCAGTGACGCGGTCGCCTGGGACGCCCTCCAACGCAGGCTTGGGGCAGTGGATGCTGACGCACTCATTGTCTTCTGGGGGCCGCCGGCCGACGTCCCGACGGCGATCGAAGCGATCGACGAGCGCTGCCGACTGGCGTTTGACGGTGTGCCGAACGAAACGCGCAAGGGGCTCCCCGACGGAACGACCGTGTTCGAGCGCGTTCTGCCTGGGCCGGACCGGATGTACCCCGACACTGACTCAGCCCCGATTCCGATCGGCGAGGCCGAGATCGAGGCTGCCCGCCGTGCGCTTCCGCCGCAGTCGGTCGCTGAGCAGATCCGCTGCCTCGATCGCTGGGACATTCCGCGCGACGCACACGCATTCATTCTCCGGCGAGCTCTGTTCCCTCTCGTGTGCCGGCTTCACGAGGAGGCCGGCCTCGCCCCGCGGCTCGCCGGCACCCTGGTCGGGCACGCTCTCCGACGCGCCGGTCCGATCGACGAAGATCGGATCGTCGGAATCGCTCGCTCGGCGCGCGCACGAGGGCTGACTGACGATGTCCTGAAGATGTTGCTTCGCCCCGCGCTCTTCGACCCCACGGCTGATCTCGATCGGCTCCTCGGGCGCATCGGCTGTCGGCCGCACACCAAGGCGGAGGTCGGAGCGGCGATCGAGCCGCTCCGGAGCCAGCTGGACGGGAGCGATCTTGCGCCCGTCGATGCGCGGAATTGGATGATGGGTCGCCTCCGCGCGATCGCCCTGGGGAACGTCCCACTTCGGGACGTGGCGGTCGCAGTCGAGGAGGCGCTGCGGTGAGCGACGCGCACAGCGGGTACAAGGGCGACGCGCTGGCGATCCTTGCAAGGTTCGACGTCGCTGTCTGGGATGACGTCGAGATCCGATCGACACGCGGTCGCTTTCGCGGCATCGTTCTACCACGCTCCGAGTTCGACGACTCGCTGCACCTCGTCCTGAAACTCGAGACGGGGTACAACGTCGGGATCGACGTGCGGACGATCGACGCGATGACCGTGCTCGGCTCAAAGGAGGCCCACTACAAGATCCCCGAGAAGGAGTTCCCCGTCTCCCCCGAGAAGCCGAGCCTCAAGCTGTTTGGCACCGGCGGGACGATCGCCTCTCGACTCGACTACCGAACCGGCGCCGTCATCCCGGCGTTCTCCCCCGGCGAGCTGTACGGCGCCGTCCCCGAGCTGGCCGACATCTGCAACCTCTCGACGGAGAAGGTATGTGCCGTCTTTTCCGAGAACATGGGACCGAGCGAGTACATCGCGCTCGCCCACGGCATCCGCCGGGAGATCGAGGGCGGAATCGATGGGATCGTAATCGGCCACGGGACCGACACGATGCACCACACCGCGAGCATCCTCGCGTTCATGGTCCAGAACCCGCCGGTGCCGATCGTCATGGTCGGATCGCAGCGCTCGTCCGATCGACCGTCGTCCGATGCGGCGTTGAACCTGATCCACGCGACCACCGCCGCCGCGACGTCCGACATCGCCGAAGTGATGGTCTGCATGTTCGGGCCGACCTCGGACGAGTACGGGCTCCTGCACCGCGGGACGAGGGTGCGGAAGATGCACTCCTCATATCGCTCGACGTTTCGTACGATCGGGGACATCCCGCTCGCCACCGTCACCCGCGACGGTGTGACCCCGCTTCGCCGAGACTACCATCGGCGCTCCGACGACCGCTCCGTCCGGATCGTCCCGACGTTCGAGGAGCGAGTGACGCTCCTGTACTACTACCCCAACATGCATCCAGACATCATCGACGCGCTCGTCGAAAAGGGATACAAGGGGATCGTCATCGCCGGAACCGGCCTCGGACACGTCAACAAGCCCGTCTATCCGGCGATCGAACGGGCCGCGGCAGCCGGCGTCGCGATCTACATGACAGTCCAAACGCTGTGGGGATACGTCGCGATGTTCGTCTACGACACCGGACGGGACCTGATGGCCAAGGGGGTCGTCCCGGCGGCGAACATGCTCCCCGAGGTGGCGTACGTCAAGCTCGGCTGGGCGCTCGGGCAGACCCACGACCTCGACGAGGTGAAGCGGATCATGCTGACCCCGATCTGCGGCGAGATCACCGAGCGGGAACCGCACGATGGGTACCTCGTCTTCCAGGGCGGGATGCCCGAGATCGCCGAGTTCATGAAGAAGGTGCACAAGTAGCCGGCGTGCCGTGCAAGGCCCGGCACGGGCGAGAACGCCTTGCGTCCTCGCGTCGGCTCCGCAGACGAGTTCCTGGTCGGGAGAACTCGATCCTACGCGGCGCTGCCGTCACGCGGGAGAACTCGATCCTACACAGCGCTGCCGTCACGGGCGAGAGTCCCGGGCGTCCTCCAGATCACCGCGGGGACCCCGCCCGCACCCAGGCGACGTTGAAGCGGTCGATCACTTGGGTAGCGGTCGAAGCCGGGAACTCCTGGACCCGTGCACGTCCTTCACAGCGCCCGTCTCGTACCCCTTGCAGATGGACCACATCACCGACGCGTTGACGCAGCCGAACGTCGCTAGCCCGCCCCGCAGAGCGTCTTCAAGCCCAGATCCGACAGTCTTGCCTCCATTGTGGTCCGAAAGAACGCGATGCCGAAACGCTTCTCGACGATCGGATCGGTCGCCTTCCGAGCCAACCTCGGGTGGACGCCAACGAGATCGGGATCGTCCAGCTGGTCTTCGCTTCGGTGCTGCACGTAGACGACCGGGACGCCGGCCGCTCTGTCCTCGGAAATCAATCCGCTGCGCTTCTCGATCAGATCGTTCCCGTCGCTGGTCACCATCGGGGCGGGCTCTTTGCAGACCCGTTGTACTTCGATCTCTTTCAGCGCTCTCGTTTCGTTCATTCCGTCTCTTTCCGCCCGCGCCTGGGGCAGGTGCCTCGCCGCGCGAAGCACAGCGCCGACCATGTCTCATCGATCGCCGCGATCTTGTAATCGACGAGACCTCTTCCCAACCCGAACGCACGCACGACGATCTGCGACAGATCGGACGCGACGCCCGACGTCTTCTTCGGCCACGCGATCCACAAGCGACCGCCCTCCCTGAGGCGTGAGAGAGTGCCACCGAACCCCCGTTCAGGGCTGTCGATCGACGTTTCGAACCACAGGATGACGTCCGCCGTCTCGCCGTCCCACGTCGCGGAAGCGGCAGACGGCTGTCCCCGCAGCATCGCCTCGAACCCCGACGGGGCATGGACCAGCGCCACCGTTGTGTCGTCTCCGATCCCGAGCCGCTTGCACAGTGGGACGCCTCGGTAGGCGTCCATCGCGCCCGGGACGGTCGGCTCGTCGAGCGGGCTCGCGATCGCCGCTGCCAGATCCGCAGAGACTTCGCTCCACGTCGTGTAGGTTGCATCGGGCAGCAGATCGCGCACCCGCGCCGTCTTCGCCGGGTCGCCCCCAACGAAAACGAGCGAGACATGACGCGTCGCCTTCCCTCTGCGAAGCCACCCGCCCAACTCGCGTCCCTGTGAAGGGATGCGAGACAGGTCGATGACGAACGCGTCCGGCGGGTTCTCGCGTAGCGAGCCCGGATTCGCCCGTGGGTCGCAGTGGCACGTCACAGCGTATCCTGCCCGACGGAGTTGACCGGCCCGGTCGTCCGCCTCCTTAGCGTTCCAGCAGACGAGCACGACGCGTCTCATGAACGGCCCATCGCCGGGGACTCAGGCGTCGTTCGGCCGAACGTACGCTCGAGCCGGCGCAGCGCTTCGAGCTCTGCCTTTCCACCGAGCCTCGCCTTTCGGATCGCCCGACCGAGGAGGTCGATCGTTTGGTCGTACAGCGCACGATCGACCGGATATGGGATCCCGTCCTTGCCGCCGTGGGCAAAGCTGAACCGCGCCGGATCTTCGTGGCTCGGCACCGCGCCGTACACGAGCTCGACGATCAGTGACAGGGCGCGAAGTGTCTTCGCTCCGACGCCCCGGAGCGCAAGTAGCTCGCGAAACGTCTCCGGCTGCGCCTCGTACGTCCTGACGAAAATGCGGTCCAGCCGATCGGGGCAAATGTCGGAGAGGATGATCCCGTGTCTTCGCGGGAGAGCGAGCGACTTGAGCCGCCTGAGCTCGGCGCTTACCTCGACCGGCGGCCGAATCGCCAGGTCGGCGCTCGCTCGACGGGTTGACTCGCTCCCCTCGGCGACGAGGTTCAACGTCTCCCCTCGGCGGTCGCAGCACACGGCGCTGTGCGGCTCGCAAACGAAGTCCTCCACCGTCCGCGACAGCCAGTGGTACCGCCGCGCCATCCCGCTCTCCTCGTTCATTCCCTGCTGGACGACACTCCATTCGCCGTCGCGGTCGAACAGGAAGACGTGATGGTAGATCTGATACCCGTCCTGGACCGCGGCACTGTCAACCTTCGCCGACGTTCGGCTGGCATCGATCAACCGGTCCGCGTCGATCCCGACCCGGTCGCCCCATGTCGCGATCTCCGCCGGCGTCTTCCGGGACGCCGCCCCCTTGCCCCCGGCGACGAACAGGCCGAGCTCTTTCTCGCGGCCCTTGATCCCTTCTTTGATCGCGCCACACGTTGTCGTCGTTAATCCGCTCGAATGCCAATCGAAGCCGAGAACGCACCCGAGCGCCTGGAACCAGAACGGATCACTGATCCGCGCAAGGAATTCGCCGGTCCCGTTCTCGAGGACGACGAGCTCGCATACCTCCCCGGCAAGCTGCGTCATTCGCGAGAAGAGCCAATGCGGGGCGCGGCCGCGGTGAAGCGGAAGATCGGCGGTCCCGTGCTTCATGGATCCACTCTACACGATCGGCGGATCGCTGGCCGCCTCCCTGTCGGGATCGATCGGTGCCAGTCCGTGGAGCATCCGCTCCGCGTTCGCGAACGCGATCCGCTCGACCTCGTTATCGGACAGATCCATCGCGTCGAGGATCTCGTAGTACGCCTCGTGCGAGTAGATCGGATAGTCGGTGGCGAAGAGGATCCGGCCGACGCCGATCTGGCGCAGGAACCGCTCGCAGAACGGGACACCGTACAGCTCGGCCAACCAAAGGAGCGTCCCGGAGACGTCGACGTAGCCGCCGCCCGCGAGGGTCTCGAGAAACGCGACACCCCCAAGGTGCGCGACGACGAACGTCCCGCTTCGGCCGCGCATGGCGGCGTACACTCTCGACGGCGCAGATCCGTGAAACGACGACGCGTGCCCCGACGGATTGGCGTGGAACACGGTCGGCACGCCCTTCTCCTCGGCTGCCTCGACCCACGGCGCGAGTCGCGGATCCGTCGCCTCGACGTCCAGGTTGTACGGATGGATCTTCAGTCCCCGCAGGCCGAGGTCGTCGATCGCACGCCGCGCTTCCGCCGCGGCGGCCGGGGCCTCCGCGTACGGCCCGTCGATCCGGCAGTCGGCAAAGGCCGAAAACCGCCCGTGCGAACCCCGCATCAGGTCGGCCTGAACGTCGTTGCTCGCGCGCAACCAGTCGGCGCGCTCTCCCTCCCCAAGCGGGAAGTACCCGGGGTGGTTGATCGGGAGTACGACAGCCCGCTCGACGTTCTGCGCGTCCATCGCCCGCAGCATCGCCTCCGGCGGATTGAGCATCAGGTCAGTGTTCTCGCGCTGGTGAAGGACGATGTGAACATGCGCGTCGATCTTGCGGACGTTCCGCCAGCGGCTCATGTCACGACCAATCGCTCACGGACGCGGCGGGATGATCCGATCGAGGACGCCGTACTCGAGTGCCTCCTTGGCCGACATGAAGTAATCGCGATCGGTGTCCTTTGCGAGTTTCTTCTTCGTCCTCCCGGTGTGCTCGGCGAGGATATCGATCAGCAGGTCGCGCATCCGCAGCAGTTCGTCGGTCTGGATCTTCACGTCCGCCGCCATCCCTTGCGATCCGCCGAACACCTGATGGAGCAGGATCCGCGAGTTCGGTAGCGCGCCGCGCTTGCCCGGCGTTCCTGCGGCGAGCAGGACCGCCGCCATGCTCGCCGCCTGGCCGATGCAGATTGTCTCGACGTCGCACTTCACGAACCGAAGCGTGTCGTACACCGCGAGCCCCGCCGTGACCGAGCCGCCGGGCGAGTTGATGTAGAGGCGGATGTCCTTCGCCGGATCCTTCGCCGCGAGGAACAGCATCTGGGCGATCACGACGTTCGCGACATCGTCGTCGATCGCGTCCCGCAGGAAGATGATCCGATCCTCCAACAGACGGGAGTAGATGTCGTACGATCGCTCGGCGTGCCCCGTGTGATCGATGACAAACGGGATCTGGGCCGTCATGATTCCTCCTCTCGCACGGTCGCCGCGCCGCGCAACGCCACGAAGATGCGCTCGTTCACCTTGCTCGTCCGGTAGTCGTCCCAACGCTCGTTCGCCTTCAGCTGGGCGGCGAAGCGGATCGGCTCCTCGCCGCGCGCTTCCGCCTCTTCCTGCGCGAGTCGTCCGAGCTCCTCATCGTCGATCGCGACCTTCAGATCCACGCCGAGCTGGCGCAGAACCAGCTCGCGGCGCACTCGGTCGGCGATCGAGTCGCGCACCTGCATGGCAAACGCCTCCTCGTCCGTCTCGCGACGCTCGAGGTACTCGGCGAACGTCGATCCCGATGGGTCGGACGCCAACGAGTCCTTGACCCTCTCGATCTCCTCCTCGACCAGCTCGTCGAGGAATGCGTCGGGCAGCGGGATCTCCGTCTTCCCGACCAACGCGTCCAGCAGAGCGGAATTCGTCCGCCGCACGTGCAGCTCGGCGCGTTGCTTCGCGAGCTTCGTCTCGATGTCGCTCTTCAAGGACGCCAGGTCGTCGAATCCCGCGTCCTTCGCCAACTCATCGTCGATCTCGGGGAGAACGATCTCCTGAAGACGCACGATCGATAGCGTCGTTCGAAACGGCTTGCCGTCCGGCAATTCGGTGTCGATTTCCACGTCAGCGCCCACCGTCGCGCCGATCAGGTGCTTCGTGAGGGGGTTGTCCTCCTGGGCGCGCGTATCCCACTCCTGCTCCCCCTCTTTCACCCGGACGATGTCCCCGTTGGCGACGACGTCGCCCTCCTTCTCCCCCAACGTCGAGAAGTGCGTCTGGATCTCCGTCAGCGCTTCCCGAACGTCCTCCTCACCGACCGGGCTGGTCCCCGCAACCGTGACCTCGATCTCCTCGAGCCTCGGCAGCGTGACCTCCGGCAGAATCGCGAAGGTCAGGGAGAAGACGAGCGGGTCAGTCTCGCCGTGCGAGATCTCCTCGAGACGGGGCGTCGAGACCGGCCGGAGATCGAGCTCCGTCAGCGCCTCGGTCGCATGCTGACGCTGCAGGTCCTCCTTCGCCTCCGCGAGAAACGCGTCCCGCCCGAAGCGGGAGTCGAGGAGATGCCGCGGCACGTGCCCCTTGCGAAACCCGGGGATCCGGACCTCGCGCGCGTATCGCCGGTAGACCGAATCGAGCCCCCTCTTCACCTCTTCGGGGGCGACCGTTACTTGGACCGTGGCTTCCGTCTTGTCCTTGTGTGTGATCTCGTAGCGCGCTTTGTCACTCATTCGTGCGAGGTCTCCGAATCCTTTCCTGGATGCGCGGATTATACGCCCCGCGTTTCGGCCCAACAAGGAAACCCGCTCGCCTACGCGATTAGGTGAAGATGGCGTACAGCCACTGGGTGCCGAGCAGGGCTCGCCACAGGCTGCTCACGCCGCCGAAGATCAGATTCAGCCCGCCGAGATAGAAGATCGCGACGATGATGAAGAACCCGTATCGTTCGATCGATAAAAGGAGCCTACGCCCATCCGCCGGGAGGAAGTACATCAGAATGCGAGATCCGTCGAGCGGCGGCACCGGAATCAGGTTGAACAACGCAAGGAAGAGGTTGTACAGGACGAACGCGCTGAGCAGGTAGAAGATCCAATGGATCAGGTTCGCGCCGAACCCGGCGCTTGCGAAAAGGATCCCGCTCGGCACGATCAGAAGAAGCAGCCGACCGACCCCGACGGTCAGGAGCGCCAGGGCGATGTTCGTCGCCGGTCCGGCGAACGCGACGTAGAGCATCCCGCGCAGCGGGTTTCGGAAGTAGGCCGGGTTGATCGGCACCGGCTTCGCCCAGCCGAACAACAGAAGATTCCAGCCGAAAAGGAAACGGAACAACACGATCACCAACGGAACCAGGATCGTCCCGACTGGATCGATGTGCGCGAGCGGGTTTAGGGTCAGTCGGCCGCGGCTCTTCGCCGTCGGATCGCCGAGCCGCAGTGCCATGTACCCGTGGGCGATCTCGTGCAGGACGATCGCCATGAACACAGCGAGCAATGACAGCACCACCTCAAGGACAAGTTCGAAGTCCATTCCCCCTCCTCACATCTCGACCGTCAGTGTAGCGGCTCCCGTGACGTTTGCCAGTCCGTCCGCGGCTCCCTTCGGCTTCTGAACGTGTTTTGCTTGCGTCACCAGCACTTCGACGCGCCGTTCGCCCGCCGCCTTCGAGTGCTCCGCCGCCAACCGCGCAGCTCGCCCGACGACCGAATCGGGGATCTCCTTCCGGCCGCCACGCTTGACGACCACGTGCGACCCGGCGAAGCCCTTGACGTGCAGCCACAGATCGTCCGGCGCTGCTTCGCGAAGCAATCGGTCGTTGTCTCGCGCGCTTCGGCCGATCAGGATCGCGAATCCCTCGACGTCAAGGCGATGGCGACTCGCTTGCGGAGCCGGTCCGGCGGCGCGCTTTCCCGGGAGTAGCCGGATGGCTCGTTCGTCGACCGCGCGTCCCGCGTCGATGTCTTGGAGCGCCTCCTCGAAAGCGCGGAGTTCGCTTCTCAGTCGTTCGATTCGCGAAACCACGTGCGGCCGTCCCCGTCGGAGACGTTTCGCCCGCTCGTACAGGCGCTGCGCATTCCCGATCGCGCTTAGCGACGGCACAAGGCGAATCGCGATTTCGCGCTTCGTCGCGGGGTCTGTCACTACGACCTCTGCCGCCTTCGGCGCGACCTCCTTGTGGTGGATCATCAGCAGATCGGCGAGCGCTTGCAGCCGGTCGGCCTCGTCCGCACCGTCGAGCCATTCGGCGAGCTTCTCCAACGTCCGGCGGTGACGCGCGGCCTGACGTCGCAAGGCGTCATGAACCGGGCTCCGGTCGCTCGCCCCGTCCTCGGACGCCGCATCCGAGACGGCGTCCAATGCCATCCCGAAGCTCGCCGCAAGCTCCCCCTCGACCGGAGGAGGGTAGAACGTCGCGCGACCCTCGCTGGCGATCACGTGCGGGGACGGGCTCCCGACGTACGAGAGGATCGTCCGCAGCGCCGAGTGGATCGCGGCAGCCTGCCCTCCGGTGTTCGAACGGTCGTCCACCCATGCCAGTGTGTCCTCCGCGGTGTGCCGTCCGATCCCGTCGATCGATCGCACCAGCGCGCGGGCGCCCGCCTCCCCGCGCAGAACGTCGGCGATCTCCGCCATCGTGACGTGCTCCGGGTCGAGCTTGACCTGCGGTCGGATCGAGACGTAGGCGTCGCCGGGCCGGCTCCGTCGACCGTAGTACGCCGAGCCGACGATCGCGCCGCCCTTGACAAGATGGAGGTTCCCCTGCAAGCCGGTCAGCTCAGCAACCAGTTCGTAGATCCTCGTGTCGCGACCGTTGCGTCGCTCGATCTCCAGCATCGCGACGCGGTCCCATCCTCGCTGCCGGACGGCGAGGATCCGTCCTCCTCGCAGGTGGCGTCTCAGGAACATCACGAACGCGCTCGGCGTCGAGGGATTCGGAAGGCTCAGCTCGGTCACGTGGATCGCCGCCGCCCGAGGGGAGATCAGAATCCGCGCTTTGCCCGCCCCCGAGACGTAGAGCACGATCGCGCTCCGCGTGGGCTGATAGATCGTATCGACGAACCCGCCCTCGACGGCCGCCCGGACTTCCCCCAACGACGCCGCAATGCTCAGCCCGTCCATCCGACTCCCTTTCGTGCCGTAGCGGCACGATTGTACCTCGGGAGATCGCGGCCCCTCGCGCCCATCCGGCGCGGCATCCCCTCTCCCCTCTCGAGCGCCGGGACGTGGCGCGACACCTACGGAATGACCTAGTCTCCTTCACATCGTGCTCGATATCCGTATCCTTCGCGTAGGACAGGAATCCACCAGGAGGTGCGGAATGCAACGACGACAGCGAATGCGAGCGCTGTGGATCGCGCTCATCGGAGCGGTCGTTCTGTCGGGGGTCGTGATCCCGTTGTGGGTGACGGCCGATTCGGGGGAGGTTGGC
>Ga0272443_10000492_pt1 | contig 72627 bp, 74 predicted proteins | sample SSMAcet12_FD_193581 | JGI IMG/M metagenome (GOLD analysis project Ga0272443, IMG submission 193581) | Marine sediment archaeal communities from Little Sippewissett salt marsh, Falmouth, MA, United States - SSM-Acet-12 | ecosystem: Environmental > Aquatic > Marine > Wetlands > Sediment ...
CGGCTGAAGATGGAGATCGAAAGCCAGCCCATCGAGCTGGACAAGATCCAGCGCAAGATCCTCCAGGCGGACATCGAGCGTCAGGCCCTCAGCCGCGAAGAGGACGAGGCTTCGAAGGAACGGCTCAGGAAGCTGGAAAAAGAACTCGCCGAGCTGAAGTCGAGACGCGACGCCATGCACCTGCAGTGGCAGAACGAGAAGCACATTATCGACGAGATACGCGCTCTCAAAGCGGAGCTGGAGCAATACAACCGCGATGAAGCCCGCTATGAACGGGAAGGCAACCTCACCAAAGCCGCCGAGATCAAGCATGGTAAAATTCCGGAGACCCGGGCGAAGATAGAAGAACGCGGCAAAGCTCTGGAGAAGCTGCAGGACGGCACCTCCCTCCTGCGGGAGGAGGTCTCCGAGGAGGACATCGCCCAGGTGGTGAGCACCTGGACGGGTATCCCCGTTTCCAAGATGCTGGCCAGCGAGATGAGCAAGTACCTCAAGCTCGAAGGCACCCTCTCCAAACGGGTGGTCGGGCAGGAGGAGGCCATAGGCGCGGTGGCGGACGCCATACGGCGCAACAAGGCGGGGCTGAGCGACGAGAGCAAGCCCCTCGGTTCCTTCATCTTCATCGGTCCCACCGGGGTCGGCAAGACTGAGCTGGCCAAGACGCTGGCGGATTTCCTCTTCGACGACGAGCGGGCCCTCAAGCGGATCGACATGACCGAGTACATGGAAAAACACACCGTCTCCCGCCTCATCGGGGCTCCTCCGGGATATGTGGGATACGAAGAGGGCGGACAACTCACCGAGGCGGTACGCCGCCGGCCCTATTCGGTGGTCCTCTTCGACGAGATCGAGAAGGCCCATCCGGATGTCTTCAACGTCCTGCTGCAGCTGCTGGACGACGGCCGTCTCACAGACGGGCAGGGCCGCCTGGTTGACTTCCGCAACACCATCGTCATCATGACCAGCAACATCGGCAGCGACATGATCCTGCAGGCCAAAGAGCTGGAGGACGTGAAGGAGCAGATCGACGTTCTGCTCAAGACCACCTTCAAGCCCGAGTTCCTCAACCGGGTGGACGAAATCATCACCTTCCGGCGGCTCGGTACGGAGCAGATCCACGACATCGTGCTCCTGCAGCTGGAGCTCCTGAAAAAACGGACCGCCCCCCAGAAGATCGAACTCGACTTCGACGAGAAGGCGGTCAACTATATCGCCGGCATCGGCTTCGACCCCGCCTTCGGGGCCCGGCCGATCAAGCGGACCATCCAGAGTCACGTGCAGAACCGTCTGGCGAAGATGATGCTCGAAGGGAAGATCAGGGAAGGCGACCGTGTGACGGTTACCGTGAAGGAAGACGACCTGGTTTTCAGGAAAAAATAGGCGAAGGCGGAGACGGCCTATAAGGGGGCGGCGGGGCTGATGCCGAGGCTTTTTATGGCAAGGCACAGGTGGAGATCAGCAGCAACAACGATGTGATGTTCAGAGGAGAGAGCGCCGCGAAGGGCTATCTCGGATTGTGCAGCCTGCGCTGCAGTGTATGGCTCGACGATGAACCGCTTATGGAAAACGGCGAATATGTCCCGCAGCATTTGAAAGCGGACGGCTTCAGACTGAACTCGGCAGTGCCGTGAGAACCAGCGGCAGGCCGTCCGCGAAAAGTTTTTTATCAGGCTTTATTTTCTCCCCATGCAACAATCGGATCGCCGGTATTGATAGCCGGGGATGAGACAACGTAAAGCATTTTTCCGTCGGATGGCGCGTTGTATTCGGCCAGAGTATTGCCGAAGAAGTCCCTGATTCCACCGATATTTTCGTTTTTCCCAATTTTCTGTCCCGGCTTTACGGCAGGATACCAGCAGCCCGTCTCGGTTGCGTTAAGGCTGTTCATCTTTTCGATATATTCAACCTCGTAGAGTTGTCTCGGACTATCGTTCAGTACACCTAAATATGACAGCACGTTTTTTTATGCCCCGCAGATAGTACGATACTTCCTGCCGGGTCCACAGACCGCTGTCCCCGATTTCGCTGAGGAATCAGGGGACTCCGATAAGGGCGGACGACCCGAATGTTCCGTTGGTTGATTGCGATCCGCAGACGTATGGTACGCCCAAGAGAGCGGCGGTCTCACGGGATACCCGGGTGACTTCATAGATGCCGACCTCCGGATATATGACGAAGGGGAACAGGTCTTCGTGGATATCGCCGCCGTGCTGGTCAATAGAGAAGTCCGCCTGGCTTTGATTTTCCTGCGTCACGAAATAGGCCATCCGCTGGGTCATCGTCCCTTTGCCAGTTGTATTGCCGCTTCGATTCCGGGAGATTCTCCTCCGTGAGTTCCAGCGGTGATGGCTGCTGTTTTTCCGGTAGCTGCTCCGTCTAGAAGAGTTCAGGACACCCTGATGTCTGTATTCGCTCTTTCAAGAAAATTCTGAACTTTCTATCCCGATCCTGCGAGCAGATTACCGACTTTCAATTCCATGCTGATTCCTCCTTGCATTTAATCTAATTTTTACCATCCGGCGGTGCCGCGACCGTCAACGGATTGTTACTGTAATCAGACCATGACCGTCAGCGGCTTGGTACCGAATTTCTGCGCCAGATGAATACCAGCCCGATAAAGAGAATACCCAGAAAGATAAGGGGAAGTCCCACGATGGTCGCTGTGAGGCTGACAGCATCCGCCGTCCAGCCGCCGATGAAAGGCGTGATGATCTGTCCGAACGAGAGGGCGAACGAGTAGAGGGCTATCCGCCTGCTGCTCTCTGCGGTGGCTTTCACATTCTCCACTGACAGGGTTGCGCTGGTCACTCTGCAAGTGCCGAAGGCCATACCGATAATGCCGAACAGGACAACAAGCTCGTACAATAGACCCGCAAAGGGCAGACAAACCACCGAAGCTGTGAGAATAACGAGGCTGAGAATGGTCAGGGCCGAGGAGTTGAGGTACGTGAGGATGATACCGGAAAGCGGCCTTATAACCGCTGCAAACATCATCATGATTTCGTGGAGTGAAGGAAGTACGAAACCGAAATGCCTGACCTGAGGGCGTAAATCGGAAATATGAATTCGGAGACTATAATAATACATGCAATCGAGAATCCCGCGATGAGAGAAGTTTTCCACATCCACAGCTGGTTGAAAAATAAATAATGACCGTGTTTCATTCTGCGGCTTACACTGCCGACCGGACGCCGTTGGCTACGCCGATATCGAAGGCGCCGATGTTGCGTATTTCAAGGTAGGGGGACAATCTGCAACAGGTATGAACCTTCACCCATGGACAAGAACAGGGTTGCAGACAGGCAGATGATGTAATTGAACCACCGGCCTCTGAACCAGACTGATCCCGGGAGCCCGTTTTTTTTGAAGTGTTCCTACTGTGTGAATCCATTTTCGACTGTCAGTTTTCAATAATCGTATCATACTATGGTATGACTGTCAGAGCGAGTAATATAAAACGTAGTTTCACTATGAGATACATATTTTTTCCAATACATTCTGTTCGGGATTGAAAAATTATCATACGCAGTTTTGGAGTACTTTTACACTGTGCCGCAATATGAAACAATATTCTAAAAAATGTAGTTTTTTATTGACACTCGGGAAAAGGAGGAATAGGATGATATTACAAATACTAACAATAGAATTGAAAGGGAAAATATATGAAAATATTAGTCCTCAATCCGAATGCCTCCGAAATGGTAACGCAGAAAATTGAACAGGCTGTACGCAAAGTCGCGCGTCCCGATGTCGAAGTATCTGTCGAAAAACTCCCGCATGGCCCAGAAGTTCTCGAATCCTACCACGATGAAGCCCTTGCTACTCCCTGGTCGATCGAAAGGGTGAAGCAGGCGAATGCCGACGGCTATGACGCTGTCATTCTCGCAGCTTTCTGCGACCCGGGCATCGAAGCCCTCAAAGAGATCTCCGACATACCGGTTTATGGTGTTGAAGAGGGTGCCTTCTCCGTCGCACTGCTGCTGGGTAACAGATTTTCCATCCTCACCGAAAAGAAGCACAAGGAAGCGGTAAAGGAGCAGCATGTCCGCAAACTCGGTCTCCTCGACCGCTTCGCCAGTGTGCGGGCTTTGGGAATGGGGGTCGTGGAAATCGGTGAAGATGAAAACAAGGTGCTGCAACGGGGAATCGAACTTGGAAGGTCCATGGTCAACGACGACAAGGCCGAGGTGATCATCATGGGATGTGCATCAATGGCCGGATATTCGGCTGAGCTCGAAGCAGCCCTCGGAGTTCCGATCCTCGATCCGGTGACGGTGACCTACAAGATGGTCGAAGGCCTGACCGAGCTCGGGCTGAAACATTCGAAGATCGGTCTGTTTGCAAAGCCCTCTCAGCAGAAAATGTTCTGAACAAAAAAAAAATCAGATACCAGGAGAATCACATGTCTATGCTCAGCCTGCTGGTTGGGAGAGGGTCAGCGGTCAGTAATGGGCCAGGGTTATTCACGAATATCCGAGAGTCGAAAATATCGGCTTTATCCTGCCGCTTCTCGGAGTCTTCATTCTGGTCTATACCGGAACAGGTTCTGATTTCCTCACATCCGTATTCAAGCAGCACGCAGGGACCGTGAAGTTTTCCCTCGCGGCAGTATTCCTGCTCCTGGCTTCCCTGACGCTCCTGTAGTCTGTTACCGCGGGCGTGATCCGTACTATACTGTCTTCAGCGCCCAATCAGCAGGGAGAATAACGTGGAAAAAGAACAAAAGGTATATCAATATTTAGAAACTCTCGGCATCCCCTATGAGAAGCACAGCCATCCGGCGGTCTACACCGTGGAGGAGGCTCTGCGGCACCGCGGCAGCATGACCGGCGGGCAGGCCAAGAACCTCTTTCTGAGAAATGCCAGGGGCAACCGCCACTACCTGGTGGTCCTGGAGCACTCCAAGCAGCTTGACATCAGGACCCTTCAGACCAGGATCGGTGCAAGCAAGCTCAGCTTCGCCTCGGAACGGCGTCTCGAGCAGTACCTCGGGCTGACCCCCGGTTCGGTTTCCCCCTTCGGCCTCATCAATGACGAAAAAAACGAGGTCGAGACCTACATCGACAGCGACCTGATGGATTGCGAACAGGTCAACTTCCATCCCAACGTCAATACCGCCACCCTCACCATCAGCTCTGCGGATTTCAGGCGCTTCCTGGAAAACATAGGGAACAAGGTTCATTTTCTGCAGTTGTAGAGGTGAAGGTGCGCCGGCGGGAGATCCGGACTGAACCCTTACGCCGCAGCCGGTACAGGACGGTCGGAAGGGGAAGTCTTTGATTTTCGGAAGCGCTTCTCTATCGCAGCCAGGAATGCTATGCCGCAGCCAGTCCCGGCCCGTTCATACGCGCCGAACGGCTCCTCTGCAGAATAAACACCAGTCCGTATATCACCAGAGCGGCTACGGAGACTACATACCGATAGCTCTCGGCGATGCCGAGGAGGCTGGTGGTGTAGTAGGGTCGCAGCAGAATGAAGGTGGTAATCAGGAGCAGAATTCCCTCGTACCAGCGGTTTTTTGTTATGAAAAAATTCTGTGTCACCGCGGCGAAGCTGAACATGGCGATGAGAGTAGTGAAAAAGATCCAGACGATCCGCCATCCGGCGGTCACGTCCACCAGAAGAAGATCCGTGTTGAAGATGAACATAAAGGGCAGCAGGGCGGTCCGGATGTCGTAGGAGAAGCCCTGGATACCCGTCTTGATCGGATTCGAACGGGCGATCGCCGAGGCGGCGAAGGCGGCCAGACCGACAGGCGGCGTGTCGTCGGCCAGGATGCCGAAGAAGAAGACGAAGAGGTGCGCCGCGATCAGGGGGAAGATAACTCCGGCACGGGCGCCGAGGGTGACGATGACGGGGGCGGTCAGGCTTGCCATGACGATGTAGTTGGCGGTGGTGGGCAGGCCCATGCCGAGGAGCAGACAGGCGATGGCGGTGATGATCAGGATCAGGACGAAGTTGCCGCCGGAGATCACCTCGATCACCTCGGTGATGATGCCGCCCAGTCCCAGGGTCACTACGCCGACGATGATACCGGCAGCGGAGACTGCCACGCCGATTCCCATCATACCCTTCCCGCCGGAGACCAGAGACCGCCAGAGCTGGAGGCCGCTTTTTTTCAGACCATCGATGATCGGCTGCTTACTGCGGACCGATTCGTAGAGGTTCTGCACTACGATCAGGACCGTCAGGGCGGAAATTGCCCGGAAGACCGCCATCTGCGGCGACCGGCGCATGAATACCAGTTCGTATATCAGGAAAATGATCGGTATAATGTAGTAGATCCCGTTGATGAAGGTGCTCCAGAAGGGCGGTATCTGGTCCTTCTCGAGTCCCTTCAGACCGAGCTTGCCGGCTTCGAGGTGGGTGATGTACATCAGGGCGATGTAGGAGACCACCGCCGGCACGAAGGCCGCCTTGACTACCTGAAGATAGTCGACATTGCAGTACTCGGCGATGATGAATGCCGCCGCCCCCATGACCGGAGGCATCAGCTGCCCGTTGGTGCTGCATGCCACTTCCACCGCCCCGGCTTTGTAATCCGGGTAGCCGACCTTTTTCATCATCGGAATGGTGAAGGTCCCGGTAGTCACGACGTTGGCGATGCTGGAGCCGGAAACCATCCCGGTCAGACCGCTGGCGAGGACGGCTGCTTTAGCCGGACCGCCCTTGAAGCGTCCCAGGAGGCTGAAGGCCAGCTGCACGAAGTAGCGGCCGGCCCCGGCCTGGTCGAGCATGGCCCCGAACAGGACGAAGAGAAAAACGATAGTGGCCGACACGTCCAGGGGAATACCGTAGATTCCCTGGGTGCTAATGGTGATCTGGTTGATGAAACGGGAGAGAGACACCCCCTTGAAGGCGATCACTCCGGGCATGTAGGGCCCGAAGAAGCTGTACAGGATAAACACGAGGGCCACGATGGGCAGGACGGGGCCGAGGGAACGGCGGGCCGCCTCGAGTACGCAGACCACCAGAACGATACCTACCACCACGTCACGGGTGATGAGGGCGCCGGGACGCATACTGATACCGGCGTAGTCGATGACGATGTAGAGCGCCGCCAGGGCCGCTATCACTGCCAGACTGAAGTCGAGCAGGGTGATCCGGTCCCTGGCGGAGAGATACTCCCCGAGCCGCCCCTTTTTCGGCTTCTTGAACATGGGGTGGCTCAGGTAGACCAGCGTAATTGCGAAGGTCAGGTGAATCGAACGAATGAGGATCGAGTCGAGTATCAGGATGGAAGCCAGTGAGAGCTGGAACAGCGACCATGCCGCCGCAATGACGGGAATCAGGTAAGCCGTCTTGCCCTTTAACTGTTTGTACCCAAGCTCGGCCTCTTCGGCCATCTTGAGTGCTTCCCGCGCTCCTTCATTGATGCTCAGATCGTCCTTCACGAATTCCTCCTGTTTTTACACCGGTGCTAAAAAAATCAGTCTACTCGGAAATCAGTCCCGCTTCCTTGAAGTACTTCAAAGCGCCGTCGTGGTAGGGAGCACTGTTCCCTTCGAGCATGTTCTCTTTGGTCAGGACGCCGAATGCGGGGTGCAGGCTCTTGAAATCTTCGAGATTCTCGAAGACTTCCTTGGTGATGGTGTAGACGATGTCTTCGGGTACGTCGGCGGAGGTCACCAGAGTGGCCTTCACTCCGTAGGTGACTGCGTCGCTGTCGTTCTCAGCAGTCGGATAGAGACTGGCGGGAATGACCGACTTGGCGTAGAAGGGGAATTCCTTGATCAGGTTGTCTACGTTGGTGATGGAAATGATCTTCACCTTCCGCTTGCCGGCAGTGGCTTCCTTCACTGAGCCGTTGGGATGACCGACGGTGTAGAAGTAGGCATCGATCCGTCCGTCCTGCAGAAGCTTGGCGGACTCGACGGCTTTGACCTGTTCGGCCTGGATATCGGTCTCCCAGTCGAGACCTGCGTTGGACAGAGCGTCGATGGCGTTGCCGCGGTTACCGGAACCGGGATCGCCGATGTTCACCTTCTTGCCCTTGAGGTCTTCGATGGTGTTGATGCCGGCGTCGGTCGCCGCGATCAGGGTGACTGATTCGGGATGAAGAGCGCAGACTGCCCGCAGCTTGTCCTGGGGATTGCCTTCCCATTCGGCCAGACCCTTCATGGCCTGGTACTGCCGGTCGGACTGGGCGATACCGAATTCGAGATCACCGGACATAACGGCATTGATATTGAATACGGAACCTCCGGTAGACTCGACAGTCGCCTTCAGGTTGTACTCGTCCTGCTTCTTGTTGACGGTGCGCGAAATGGCGCCCCCGGCAGGATAATACACACCGGTCAAACCGCCGGTTCCGATGGTCACGAACCTCATCCTTTGCGGCTGATCTTCAGCGGAACCCTCCGCCTTGCCGCCGCAGGAGGCCAGCAGCATGGCTGCCATCAGGACCAGCGCCATGAGCACGTACAATTTTCTCATTTTCATGACATCTCCTTATATATGTTTTACATACTATTTGAGGCGAATATTGGTAAAATGTCAATAAGATTTATTTTAAGACCCGGGATGACTGGGTGTATCCCGGGCCTGTATGGCTTATACGGCCTGTTTTGCCTGCCGGCAGGATTCGCCGACAGGAGAATTGCCGCGGATCAGTCCAGTTCGAGCCGCAGTGTGAGGATTCGGCTGCCGCCGTTGTTGAAGCTGAAGTCTACTGTCCGTTCGATCCGGAAAATGCCCGTCTCGATCCTGATGGTGTGCCGGCCCGGGCTGACCTGGAAGTTAACCCCCTGAACCCGGTTGCCGTCCACGAAGACCCTCAGCTGGTTGTCCCAGTTGTAGATATTGCGGATGAAAGAGCTCTCGCCGATCTGGATGGAGACGTCGATCATCCGGGGCTGCAGGCTCAGGTTGATGTTCTGGTTGCTCTGGAGGTTCACGCTGGCATAGGCGTCGTTGTAGCCCCCGGCGCTGACCCGGACGGAATAGCTGCCTGCAGGAAGGGCGTCGCGGTAGGGAGTCTGTCCCACCCGGCGGTCGTTGATGTAGACATCGGCCCCCTGTACGTTGGCGTTGATCCCGAGGCTGTACTGCTGCGGAGACCGAAGGCTGACGTTGATGATATTGGGATTGCTGGTCATGTTGATAGTGGTCTCGTAGTCCGTGTAGCCCGGCATGCTGACCCGCAGCTTGTACTGTCCCGGGGTGAGGAGGATGGAGAAGTTGGGCCGGGCGTAGCCGGCGATCTCACCGTTGAGATAGACCCTGGCGCCGATCACGTCGCACTGCACCGTCAGGGCCCCCTTCACCTGCGCGGAGACGGGCATTGCCGCCGCGCACAGCATCACTATCAGTACCGCATACACGATTGTTTTTTTGTTCATGTTCATATCCTTATCTCTGAAAAAAATGGTCCCGGACGGGCCAGGTTCCCGCCGGCCCCGTCCGTTTCTCATTGTAACCCTATTTATTAAAAAAACAATAAACTGTCCATTTTTTAGTGAAATTTGCATCGTGAGTGTTATACTGGTGCACGGGGCTTGCGCCCTGATTTATTAGAATAGGAGAGGCACAGATGACTAAAAAAATACTTATTCTGGTTGTACTCATCACCTTTGCAGCCTCCGGCGCCTTCGCGTTGAACCTGTCCCTTGGTTTGAACGGAGCCCTGTACATGGATGACAACGAGTACCCCACATGGAAGGACAAGACCGATGCCTTCAAGAAGGGCGACGGCGTCTACTACGGACTGATGGCGGAGATCCTCGGCGACGAGTATGGCCTGATCGCCAACTACTATGCCAGCGTGTACCAGGCCTCTTTCGGCCCCGAAATGATCGACATGGACCTCAACCTGGGATTGAGCTACCATCTCTTCGGCACGACCGCGTTTTTCGATCCCTTCGGAGAACTTGGTATCGGCTACATCTTCAAGGACTACACCGATCCGACACTTGCAGATTTTGACGGGGATCTTCCGGTGAGCGCCATGAGCTATTGGTACGCCGGCGTCGGGGCGGGGATCAACCTCGGAGAGTCCATCGGGGTTTTCACCAAGTTCCACTATCACTTCAAGCTCGGCCCGCCGACGGTTGAAGAGGAATTTTATTACTTAGATGAGTTTGGAAATCCTGTTATAGCAACTGTCGAATATGAAGTCGAAGAATTCGCCCTCAAGTCCTACAAGTTCGTCCTCGGGGCCAAGCTGATCTTCTAGGCTTCGGCAGCTACTGCGAAGGAAGAACCGGCCCCCGGCGGTGCATGCGCACCGCCGGGGGCATTTTTTTACGCTCTACCAATGCTCCGCCGACTTCTCCCGGAGAAAGTTCAGGGCAAAGCCGGCCAGAAGCGCCGCGCCGTCCGTAAGAGCTGCGTCCCCGGCGTCGAAGCGTGGGGAGTGGTGGGGAAGGTCCGTGCCGGCCGCCGGATCTGCGGTGCCGAGGAGACAGAAAGCGGCGGGCACCTTTTCCCCGAAGAAGCTGAAATCCTCCGAACCCATGCTGATCGGGACCTCGCGTATCGCATCGTCGCCCATGATCTGTGCAGCCGTCCACTGTAGGAGGGCTGTGGTCTCCGCTTCGTTCACCGTAACGGGGTAGAGGGGAGTGCAAGTCAGATCTATTTCGCAGCGCATTCCGGCGGCCACTCCCGAGGCGATCCTGCGGATACGCTCCTCCATCCCGGCCCGAACCTCAGCGTTCGTGGTCCGGAAGTTGCCCTCCATGTAGGCGGTGTCGGGGATGACGTTGGGGGCCCGGCCGGAGTTGAGACTGCCGATACTGAAAACGACACTTTCCTGCGGATCGATCTCCCGGCTCACAATAGTCTGAAGCGCGGTGATGATGTGGGCGGCTGCGATGGTCGGATCGACGGCGCGGTGGGGGACCGCCCCGTGTCCGCCCTCTCCCCGGATGAGGAGCTCCCACTTGTCGGAGGAGGCCATCAGCGGGCCCTGCCGGAAGCCGCAGGTTCCCACCGGCAGCTGAGACCAGACATGCAGGCCGGCAATGGCGTCAACTCCGTCGAGGACCCCCTCCTTTACCATGGCCGGGGCGCCCGAGTCGATTCCGCTCTCCTCGGCGGGCTGGAAGATCAGCCGGACGGTACCCGGCAGGGAGTCCTTCATGGAGGCGAGGACCATCGCCGCCCCGGCGAGCATAGCGGCATGGGCGTCGTGACCGCAGGCATGCATCACCCCGTCGACTTCGGAGCGGTACGGGAATTCGTTTTCCTCAGGGATCGGCAGAGCGTCGATATCGGCCCGCAGGGCAACGCAGGGCCCCTCCGCATTTCCGACGAGATCGGCGCTCACCCCCGATCCCGTTCCCTTGAATCCTCTTCTTATATTGATGAAGCCCAGTTCCTGCAGAATTTTTTCGATTCTGATAGAGGTCTGTACCTCCTGCCATGACAGTTCGGGATGACGGTGAATCTCATGCCGCAATTCAGTGATTGCAGGACCGAATTTTTTTGCCGCGTCCCGGACGGAACTCATATCCATCTGTGCTCCTCCTCAGCTTGAAGTTCTCTTCGGTGATGCTACCCTGCAGGCAGACCCGAGGTCAATCCAGGGCGGTCCCGTACGTAAGCCGGGTCCTGCCGCTGACAATCGGGTCCTGAGATTGTATACTAAGTATCAGTGGAGAAGAAACGCTTCGTCGAGATCATCGTCGTCATCATGACTATTCTCTTCGTACTGAGCGCCGTTCAGTCGGTTCGGCTGATCGTCGCCGATGCCAGGCACGGTGACGAATACCTTGCCGGGGCAAGGCCGGCCAGGTATCACTTCATGGTTATTCTGCCCACCGTTGAGGATGATTTTTTCCAGAAAATGTGGGAGGGAATCCGGAAAGCCGCCGAGGAGAATGATGTGGGGGTCGAGCTGCAGGTGCCCCGCAGCACTCTTGATCTGAGGGGAGGCACCGCGGAGCTGCTGGAAATAGCCCGGCTCAGTCAGGTGGACGGAGTAGCCCTCTACGTGACCAACGAGGATGATCTGAAGCCCCTCATCAACAGGACCGATCTCTCGGGAATTCCAATCATTACCCTCGAGTCGGATGCTCCCATGAGCAGACGGTCCTCATTCATCGGATCCAACAGCTTCAAACTCGGCCAGGAGATCGGCTGGCTGATGCAGGGGGCCCAACCGGAGGGTGTCCGTGCAGCTTTGTTGAAGAGCGAGTACTTTTCCGATCGTGCCTCCCAGTGGAGCATAATCAAGTACGGCATCATTACCAGTCTCACCAGCGGAGAAGACGATCAGATCACGGCGGAGCTCAAGTCGCAGATCGGGGTCCTCAACGCCGAAGAGAAGGCCAGACAAATTCTCTTCCTGCATCCGGAAGTGAACGTCATCTTCTGCACCAGCCAGGTCGACACCATATCGGCAGCCAACGTGGTGGCGGAGTTCCGCCGGGCGGGAGAAGTCAAAATTATCGGCTACGGATACAACGAGGATATCCAGCGCGGACTTGATGAGGGGTACATCTACGGCACCCTGGTTCGGGATCCTGAGGCCATCGGCAGGAGCGGGCTCGAGGCCCTCGTTGGAATCAAGACCAACAAGTACGTTCCCTCATTTATATATATACCCAGTGCGGTCAAACTGGCGGGGGAAAATGAAACCGACTAAGACCATCAAGCGGAAGCTGCTGTTTTTCTACATCCTCATCATGATGATAACCGCCCTGACCAGCGTGTACAGCTTCTACACATCCCTCAGGATGGGGCAGCGCATCGAACTGCTCTCCCAGACGGAACTGCTGATGCGGAACCTGCGGACGAGGCTCGGAGAGACCAAGCGTTCTCTCGACCGGTATCTGATGGTCCAGCGGACGGAAAACCAGGAGCAGGTGTACGAGAATCTGGAGAACCTTCAAGCCCTGGTGAATCAGCGGCGCCGGGCCTACCAGAATCAGGAACAGCTGATGGTGAAGGATATCGGCTTCCTCCTCGACAAATACTCCCTGCAGCTGAACGGCGTCATCGAAGCCAAGGCGATCCGCGACACCGTCGGATACAGCGAAGCTTACAAGGCCGCCGAACTGACCGCCAGCTACATCGACATGTACATCGACAAGGTTCTGATAGAGAACCTCAACAGCCGAACCACTGCCTACCGTTTTTTTTCCGAGAGCTATCAGCAGCTGCAGCTCTTCAACTTCATCCTGATTCTGACCGCAATCCTGCTCACGGTTCTGCTCATCAGCCTCTTCACCGACACCATCACCAGGCCGATGGTGCGGCTGGCCCAGATGGCCGACGAACTGAGCCGGGGGAATTTCGAAGTGGATGACGTGGTGGTCCAGGCGGATGACGAAATCGGGGTCACCGCCCGGGCCTTCAACGAAATGAAGATGAGCCTGCGCAACTATATCCGGGAGGTGAAGGAGAAGGCGAAAATCGAGAAAAACCTCGCCAGGCAGAAGGTGAAGAATCTCGAGATGCAGCATCTGCTGAAGAACGCGGAGATCGCCTCTCTGCGCTCGCAGATGAATCCGCACTTCCTGTTCAACTCGCTGAACGCCGGGGTGCAGCTGGCGATCATGGAGGAGGCCGTACGGACGGCGGATTTCATGACCAATCTGGCATCCCTCTTCCGGCACAACGTCCGCCGGCTCTGGCGGACCAACACCATTGCCGACGAGATCCGCGGGCTGGAGTACTACGCTCAGCTCCTGAGGGTTCGTTTCGGGGACACCTACCGCCTTGAGATCGACATTCAGCCCCAGCTCGAGGGTCTCAAATTTCCTCCGCTGATTTTTCAGCCCCTGGTGGAAAATGCGATCATCCACGGAATGAAGGACAGCGAGACCGGCGGAACTATCCGGGTCAGCGGAGAGAAGCGTGACGGCCGCATACATTTCACCGTGGAGGATAACGGCTGCGGCATCCCGCAGGAGCTGATTGCCCCGACCCTGAAGCCGGTCCTTTTTTCCGATGAAGACTTCTCCTCCCAGAACGGCATGGGTATGCGGAATGTCGTGCTCCGGCTGCGGTTGTTTTTTGAAAAAGAGGATATCGTGAATATCAGCAGCGGCGGCGAGGACGGGGGAACCGTCATAGACATCACTCTCAGGGAAAGAGAGGTCACCTATGTATAGCGTTCTGATCGTGGATGACGAACGGCCGGTGATCGACAGCATCACCTACATTTTACAGAAAAACCGGCCCGAGCTGCAGATAGCGGGAACCGCCGCGTCCGGCCGCGAAGCTATAAGGAAAGCGGAGGAGAGCAAGCCCGACATCATCCTGATCGACGTGAAGATGCCCGGAATAGACGGGTTGGAGGCCCTGAGGGAGATCAAGCGCCGGATGCCCTACGTAATGCCGATCCTGACGACGGCGTACGAACGCTTCGACATCGCCCAGACCGCCTTCGAACTCGGGGTCCAGGACTATCTTCTGAAGCCTTTCTCACAGGAGAAACTGATCGCCGCGGTGGATGCGGCGGTACAGACCCTCAACCGCAACTCCTCGGGCCAGGGGGAGAGTCTCAAGCACATCGAACTCCTTCACTCGCTACAGGGGACCATCGAGGGGCTTTTTTTCAAGTCGATCAAGCTTGCCAGCAGCGTCGAGGAGTTCATCCCCTTCCTTCAGACCACTCTTTCCCTGCACTCCGCCCGGGGCTGCATCGGATTGCTGAAGTGGGAGAGTGGTTCGAACCTTGGGGATAAAGCCGGGCGTCTTAGTGGTTCGAACCTTGGGGATGGATCAGGATGGGGGGAAAAATCCTCCCGTCTTAGTGGTGCGAACCTTGGGGACGCAGCTCCCGACAGCTCTGATGCAAGAATTCAGCTCGGACGAAAACTCCTGTCGAAGCTCAAGTTTAAATTCCCCTGCCTCGGCTGTGTCTCTCAGGAGGAGGTCATATTTTTTTTCCCGGAAAGAAGCGGTTCCAATTCGGTCCCCAGGGAAGATCATCTGGAAAAAGTCTTCCAGAGGGAGAACAGCAGGAGGGATGTACCGCGATGGTCCTTCGCCGTAGGGAGTTGTGTGGATTTCGCGCGGTTGTCGGATAGTTACCTGGAAGCCCGTCAGCGAATTTTCGGACAGGATGGAGGATCCTCAGGAGTTGAAGGAAAAACAGAGCTGGTTCGATCGCTGCTGCCCGGTTGGCGCAGTATGATCGAGGAAAGGGTCGCACAGAACGATCCTTCCGAGCTGGAGCGATTTATTGAAACGGAGCTGGTGAACATCGAAGATCTCGGCACGGCCCGGGCAGTGGTGATGGATCTGGGACTGAACATCGAACACCTGCACAAGCTTACGACTACGTATCCGCTGCAGGCAGGCGGCGCGGAATCAAGGCAAGAGCTTCACTCGATTTGCAGCAGGTGGTTCCGTCAACTGACCGAGATAGTAGCCGTTCAGCGTAACAGCAGCATGCCTCCGGCGCTGCGGCGGGCCCTCGAATTTATCGATTTCAACTACTCCCGCCCGATTCAGCTGTCGGATCTCGCCCTTCATGTAGAAGTGAGCCCGGCATACTTGAGCAACCTCTTTACCAGGCACCTTGGCCGCAGTTTTGTCGATCAGCTGACCGCCTGCCGCATCGAACAGGCCAAGCAGCTCCTGGCCGAACAAAGCCATTCCATCAAGATCATCAGTCACATGGTCGGGTATCAGGATCCCAACTACTTCAGCCGGCTCTTCAAGAAGTGGACCGGCCAGTCTCCGACGGAATACCGTCCGTGATTCGAGGGTGCACATGCGGTGCTCCTATGATATCGCTGTCCGGCCGAGCGGCTTCTGCAAGTCTGGACAATATTTTTCAAAAAAAAATCCAGTTCCGTATCTTTTTCCGGAGATCATCTAATATTTCGTAAGAATTTAGAAAAACTCTCCTGCAGACGGCAGTCCGGACGGATGGTAAAATTCTGTAGAAAAAGAATGTATCCAAGGAGGTTACAGAATGAAAAAAGGTCGTATTATGCTTGCGCTCCTGATCGCTACGGCGCTCGTACTGCCGATGGCAGTGTGGGCCGGCGGAGGACAGGAGAAACCTGAAGCTGCAGCAGCAGAAGGTGAGGTAATGGTCCCGCAGGTCAAAACCGATTATGGTACACCCTCAGGTGAGCTGGAAATATTTTCCTGGTGGGCCGGTGATGAAGGTCCCGCCCTCGAGGCGCTGATTGACCTGTACACTGAAAATAATCCGCAGGTAGAGGTGATCAATGCTACCGTTACCGGCGGATCCGGTGTAAACGCCAAAGCGGTCCTCAAGACCAGGATGCTTGGCGGCGATCCTCCCGATTCGTTCCAGGTCCATGCCGGACAGGAACTGATCGGTACCTGGGTGGCAGCCGAGAGGATGCTCGATCTGACGCCCCTGTTCGAAGATCAGGGCTGGATGGATGTTTTTCCCGAAGACCTGGTCAACCTGATCGGCACGGAGAACGGCATCTGGTCTGTTCCGGTGAACGTACACCGCTCCAACGTGATGTGGTACATCCCCGAAAACCTGGAAGAATGGGGTATCGAAGCTCCCGAATCCTGGGATGATTTCCTGGCAATCGCCGATGATATCGAAGCCCAGGGTGTTGTGCCCCTCTCACTGGCTACCAACTGGACGGTAAACCACCTGTGGGAATCGGTCGCCCTCGGCGTTCTCGGTCCCGACAAGTACGATGCCCTCTGGGAAGGCGAACTGGACTGGACCAGCGCCGAAGCGGTTGAGGTCTGGGCAACACTAGACAAGATCCTCGATTATGTAAATGAAGATTTCTCTTCTCTGAGTTGGCAGCAGGCCACCGACATGGTCGTCGAAGGCGATGCAGCCTTCAACGTAATGGGTGACTGGGCCGCCGGATATATGAGCACCACCCTCGGGCTGAAGCCGAATGTGGATTATGCATGGGTTGCCTCACCCGGCACCGAAGGCGTCTTCATGTTCCTGGCTGACAGCTTCGGTTTTCCGAAGGGCGTCAAAAACCCTGCGGCTACCCTTGCGTGGCTCAAAGCCTGCGGATCAAAGGCTGGACAGGACACCTTCAATCCTCTGAAGGGCTCCATCTCGGCCCGAACCGACACCGATCTCAGCAAATACAACGACTATTCCAAATCGGCCGCTGAAGACTTCGCCGACAACCGGATCGTCGGAAGCCTGGCCCACGGCGTTACCGCCAATGAAGGCTTCATGAACGATTTCGCAACTGTCATGGAGATGTTCCTCAAGAGCCGCAATCCTGAACAGGCTGCAAACGCTGCTCAGGCTATCGCGATCCAGAACGGAATCATCAGTAAATAACAGTTAATAAGCTTACACACCGAGCGGGACTTCCCTTGCGGAAGTTCCGCTCCTGTAGTAAAGGTGGCGTTATGGTAGGTTCAAAGAAAAATACACTGTACGCAGTCCTGGTGCTGCTGCCGTCGGTATTTCTCCTGGCGGTGTTTGTCTACGGTTTCATTGGGAATTCTTTCTATATCTCCCTCACGGACTGGGGCAGTGGAGCGGGACTGCAGGAGAATCCGGTAAAAAACTTCGTGGGACTGTACAATTACCGCGAACTTTTTACGGGATTTATCCACGAGAGGTTCCGGCAGGACCTGGTGAACGCCATTTTTTATTCGCTGTTTCTCCTGCTAGGCACTCTGACGCTGGGACTCTTCCTGGCCATTCTCCTGGACAAGAACCCGAAGGGAGAGCACGTTTTCCGGACCACCTTCCTCTTTCCCATGGCTCTCTCCTTCATTGTTACCGGGACCATCTGGAGGTGGGTCTTCTCCCCCAAGGGAGGGGTAAACGTCATTCCTACCTGGTTCGGAATGGAGAAGGGTAAGTTCCTGTGGCTTTCCAGCCGGGAGCTTGTCTGGACCTTCAACTGGCAGAACGTCCTGCAGATCATCGCGGTCATCCTGTTCCTGATCTTTGCCGCCGTAATGTACAATAGCTGGAAAAACGGCAAGCGGAAACAGTTGATCCGGGGCGGGGTGCTTGCCGCCTTAATGCTCGTGTATGCCCTGGTTATCCATCGGTTCCTGCCGCCGATTTTACCGTATGAGGAGACCCACGGATTTTCCCTGGCGACCATCGGAGTAATCATCGCGGCGGTATGGCAGTACTCCGGCTATACCATGGCCCTCTATTTGGCCGGCCTCCGGGGACTTCCGGTGGCGATGTACGAATCGGCCAAGATGGACGGAGCAGGAGACTTGACCTACTACTTCAAGATCGCCATCCCCAATATGTGGCCTATCACCCTCAGCGCAATCATCATTCTCAGCCACATTTCACTCAAGCTGTTTGCTCTGATCTTTTCCATGGCGGGAGCAGATAACGCCAGCACCGGTCACCCTTCGGTGCTCATGTACCTGGTGACCTTCAGGGCGAACAACTTCGCCGTCGGCGCTGCGATTTCGGTCATCCTCTTCCTGATGGCCGCCCTGTTCATCATACCTTACCTGATTCAGTCTTACAGGGCGAGGAGGTAGCCGCTATGTCGCAGAGCACCCTGAGAAAAGTCAGCCCGACCGTATATGTCCTTCTGCTTATCGTTCTGGCCATCTTCCTGGTCCCGATCTACATGGCCGTAATCACCGCCCTGAAAAATCCTGCGGAAATCAGTCTCTCCACCGCCTGGAGACTGCCGTCACGTCCCTACTGGAAAAGCTTCGCCGATGCCCTGAATCTTCTCCTGCCCAGCCTGAAGAACAGCGTCGTGCTGACCGTCACCGGGACCATCATCTCGGCGCTGGTCGGTTCGCTGAACGGATTCGTTTTTTCCAAGAACCGCTTCCGAGGCAGCGAGATACTGTTCACCTTCTTCCTGTTCGGCATGTTCATACCGTATCAGATCATCCTGATTCCTCTCTTCCAGGTGCTGCGCAGTATCGGTATCTACGGGAGCCTGAGCGGACTGATCCTGGCCCACGTGGTGTACGGTATTCCTATCACCACTCTGATTTTCCGCAATTTTTACGATCAGATCCCGGATTCTCTGGTGGAATCAGCCCGTCTGGACGGGGCAGGATTCTTTTCACTCTACGGGCGCCTCTTCCTGCCGCTTTCCGTTCCCGGCTTCGTTGTCGTCGGCATCTGGCAGTTCACCCAGATCTGGAACGAATTCCTGTGGGGCGTAACCCTGACCAAGCAGGACTCCCAACCGATCACAGTCGGCCTTGCCCAGCTGGCAGGGGGGCAGGCAGTCAGCTGGAACCTTCCCATGGCAGGTTCATTTATAGCCGGCCTTCCGGTGCTGCTGATCTATATCTTGCTGGGACAGTATTTTATCCGCGGCCTCCTCGCCGGATCGGTGAAGGAATAGATACAGTTATAAATATCCCCAAGCTTTGAACCACTCCCTGCTATTGACTCGCGGCGGGCAGACCGCGAGACTTGATGCAAGGAGACACGGATGGACATTAAGATTACCGTTGGAGCAACAGTACTTGAAGCGGAAGTATTCGACACCGGGCTGGGCAGGAAAATCATCGACCTGCTTCCAATCGAATCGCGGCCGAACCGATGGGGTGACGAGATCTATTTTTCCATTCCCCTGAATCACGACCTGGAAAACGAGGTGGAAATAGTCGAAGCGGGGGATCTGGCGTTCTGGCCTCCGGGGCAGGGTTTCTGCATCTTCTACGGCCCGACACCTGCAAGCCGCGATCAGAGACCGAGAGCTGCAAGCGACGTAGAGGTCTTCGGCCGGGTGAAGGGCGATGCGGCTGTTCTTAAAAAGGAATCAGGAGCCAAAGTCAGCATTACAAAGTTATGATACATGTATTTTACGGTTTGGACGCGGCCGGGTCGACGAACGCTCTTATCGATGCGGCCGCTCCTTTTTATACCCTCTCACAACATTCAAGAGTACTCATAAAGCCGAACATCGTAGCGGCAAAACGGGAATGGCTGGGAGTTAATACCAGACCGCAGGTAGTCGAGGCGGTTATCCGCAGGCTCCAGGATATCGGGGTGCGAAAAATAACCGTGGCTGACGGCAGCGGAGTCGGCCATTCCGCTTCGGAGGCCTTCAGGATCCTCGGATACGATGCGATCGCAGAACGCTACGGCGTCAGCTTGCTCGATATTGAAAAAGACGAGTTCGTCAGCCTTCAGACCCGCTGCAGCGGCCCCTTCAGAAAACTCCAGGTATCCCGGACGGTGGCGGAGAGTGATTTTGTCGTTAATATACCGGTTTTGAAGGCCCACGGAGAGACGAAGCTCACCTGCAGCCTGAAAAACCTCAAAGGGGTCATGCCGAAAGATATGAAGCCGAAGTTCCACTCCGTCGACCTTCACAGGGCGATCGTCCAGTTGAACTCGGTGATAGGCGCTGACTTCATCCTCGTGGACGGTGCTTACGGGGACCTCTCGAGCGAGCTGGGAGGCAATCCTGTTGAGATGGGAATCATGGCCGCCGGCAGCGATCCCCTTGAGATAGATGCGTTCGCCGCCGCTTCCATAGGCTTCAAACCATCTGATATTATGCACCTCGCCCATTACGCCGATTTCCGTGGGATCGACCTTACGGACTACCAGCCCGAAGTGCGGGAGCTGAACCGACCCGCGGAACAGAAGCAGTTTACCGCGGATACCGGAATACTCGATCGCTTCCCCTGTCATGTGACTGCGGAGGGAGTCTGCTGTACCTGCAGGGGAAACCTCATTTTCGCGCTGAAGCGGCTTCAGGAACGGGGAGCATTGACACATGATCAGCACTTCTACATTGGAAGAATCTCGCCGGACTCCGCGGATGGCTTCCGTGAAGGGAGAAGCACCCGAATTCTGGTCGGGGACTGTGCTATCCGCAGATCGGCTGAAGCCCGGACCGTCAACAAGCCCTCGCAAACCCTACACGGCCCCCGGGATCAGAAAAGTCCTACAATCATCCCGATACCCGGCTGTCCGCCGGATCCCGGGAAGATTCTTCAAAGTCTAATATCAAATATGTAGATTCCAATTATTGGAACCCAATTCCAATAATTGCTTGACAGTCCTTTTAGCCGGTGCGTATTCTAGTATCGAACCACAAGGGGGAACAGTAGTGCCGGATATCGGCAAGATTTACCACATACTGGAAGTTCTTCAGGAGCATGCGCAGACGGGGGCAACCAATAAGGAGATAAGTGAGGAACTGGGATTGCCGCCTTCGACGTGCTGCCGGATCCTCTCTTCCCTCTGTACATATAATTTTGTGTACAAGCGGCCGACGGATTCAAAGTATTTCCTGGGATTTGCCCACCTCCGGTTCGCCCAGAGCATCCTGGCCACCAACAACGAGGCCGCTCTCTGCCGGCCCTTTCTCGACGATCTCTACGAAGAACTGAGTGAAACAGTGTTCTACGCCAAATACAACGGCAGTTACTGTGTGGTCATCGATGTACGCGGATCCATCAATACCCGGATTGCCGTCGGGCTGGGAGAGCTGATGCCGCTGCACTCATCGGCGGCGGGGAAGGCGGTGCTGGCCTTCATTCCGGATTACGAGCGGCAGAAGCTTTACCAGCGGATCCGGTTCGACCGCTACACCGACAATACCACGGTGGATGTGGATGAACTCGAGCGGCAGCTCGGGGAGATCCAGATTCATCACATCTCCTATAACCACAGTGAGTATCATGAGGGAGTGAACGCCGTGGCGACACCGGTTTTCAACCGCTACGGAATGGTGGTAGGATCACTGGCGATCGTCGGTACATCCGCCAGCCTCAATGATGAAAAAATGAAAGCAAAGGGGCAGAAACTGCTCGCGGCTGCGAAGGAAATATCAAAGCAGCTCATTCTGGGACAGCTGCCCTGTTGAAGAGGATAGAAGAATGAAAAAGGAATACCGGTTTCTGGGAAAAGATTTCCCGAGGAAAGAGGGACGGGCCCGGGCAACAGGCCTGGAAAAATATCCCTCGGACCTGTATCTGGACAATATGCTGTACGGCAGGATTCTCAGATCACCGCATCCCCATGCCCGGATAAAGTCGATCGACGTTTCCGCGGCAGAAGCCATGGGAGCGGTCTGTATCACCTTCAGGGATGCTCCGGACAAGCTCTACAACATCCGGCAGGTTTCCGTGCCCAGCGCCACCTACAAGGACTGGCGGCTGTTCAGCGATCACATGCGTCAGGTAGGAGATTTCTACGGCGCAGTGGCCGCTGAGACCGAAGAACTGGCCGAGAAGGCAGCCCGGGCGGTGAAGGTGGAGTGGGAAATTCTGCCGGCGTACATGACCATGGAGGATGCCATGGCCGCCGGGAAGGACCTCATACACGACAAGGTCTACCTCCAGGAGAAGGAGATCATAATAAAAAATAATATCGCCTGCACCCGGGAAGTGGTGGAAGGGGATATCGAAGAGGGGTTCAAGCAGGCCGACATCATCGTGGAGAGCGTGTTCGAGACCCCGAGGCAGTACCACTGCCAGCTCGAAACCAAGAGCTGCGTGGTCCGTCCGGAACCGGACGGCGGCATCACCGTCTGGCCGACCACCCAGGCGGTGCACAACACCCGGATACTCCTGGGCTACGTGTTCGATCTTCCGCTGAACAAAGTCAATGTCGTCCGCATCACCGGCGGAGGGCACTTCGGGTCGGGTATCCATACCAATCCCGCGGCTCTGATTACCACCGCCCTGGCCCTCAAATCCGGCCGGCCGGTGAAGATCGTCCAGTCCCGCGAGGAGGACCTCTACGATCACGTACGTTATCCGTCAAGGTACAGCCTGAAGGTGGGCGCCCGCAAAGACGGGACCCTGACTGCCGGCCACATGAAGGCCACCATCGATATCGGCTGCCATCACATCCAGGCCCTGGCCTTTCTCGGAGTGATGAGCGGATTCTGGCACTCATTGTACCGGATGGAAAGCATGAAGTACGAAGGCACCGCAGTCTACACCAACAAGGTGCCGACCTGCGCTATGCAGGGCTACGGAGCGCCGCAGGTGACCTTCGGTGTTGAAATGACCATGGATATGCTGGCGGAGAAGCTCGGAATGGACCCCATTGAACTCAGACTCAAGAACTACGTCGGGCTGGGCGAGATTTTCTGGGGACAGGGGCCGACCATCAAGTCGCCGATTTTTTCGGACGGAGTCCGTGAACTGCTTGAAAAGGGATCGGAGAGAATCGGATACTATCAGCGGCCTGGACGCGGGAGTCAGTCCGGCCGGTACCGCCGGGGGATCGGATTCGCCAGGGGTTTTCACACCTCGGGTACCGGAGCTCCGGTGCCGGGGGAAGTAAAGGACTACACCACCGTGCAGGTGAAGGTAAACGAAGATGGTACGATCGACATTCTGACCGCGCTCATGGACCACGGCGGAGGGACTCTCGACGCCGCGGCCAAGATCGTCGCCGAGGAGTTCCAGGTACCCTTCGACAAGGTCGGTATATCGCCGGCCGATACACGCTCCACCGGCTATGACGTGTGCACTCACGCCACCCGCGGCGTGTACTGCGGAGCCGGGGCCGTTCACGAAGTCGCTATTGAGACCAAGAAAATTCTCTTCGAATATGCTGCGCGTATTCTGGATGCCTACCCGGGATCTTTGGTCCTGAACTACAATGAGGAGGATGACCAGACCTACATATCCGTGTGGGGTAATCCCGAGAAGACCATGACCCTGGCGGCAGTAGCCGAAGAGGCCATGAACAAGGACTGGGGTACGGCGATTTTTTCCAGGAGCATCAGGAAAAATGCCTGTCCTCCCGCCTACACTTCCTACTTCGTCGAAGTCGAGGTGGACACCGAGACGGGAGTGGTCCGAATCTTGAGGGTGGTGGCAGGAAGCGATGCAGGTACCGTGATCAATCCCGGACTTGCCCGCGGACAGGTCCACGGCGGATTCTACCGGGGCGCCGGAATGGCCCTTCTTGAACAGACCGACTACGACCGGAAGACCGGCCGTCTGACCAACAACGGTTCGATGCTCGACTACAAGATGCTCGGGATCGATGAGATGCCGGACCCGGAAAAATTCGAAGTGATCTTCGCCGACACCTACGAACCCACCGGACCGATGGGCGCTAAAGGGATCGGCGAGGCCGCCTTCAATCCCGCTCCGGCGGCAGTCGCCTCGGCCATACACGACGCACTCGGGATCCGTTTTACAAAACTGCCGATCCTCCCCGAAGATATCGTGAAGGCACTAGGAGAACAGAAAAAATGACGAATACCAGAATAATAAGCCATGAGTTCGAATATCACGCTCCGCAGTCGCTTACAGAGGTCCTTCAGCTGCTGCAGAAACCGGACTCAGCCGCCCTGGCCGGCGGTACAGATCTGATCAACCGCATGAAGCTGGAGACTTTGATGCCGGCGGAGGTGATATTCCTGGGAAAAATTGATGAACTGCGGGAATTCAGCACCGATAACGGCATAACCATCGGCGCGATGGTGCCCATGAGTGTCATCGAAGACAACGGTGATGTGAAAAAAAACTGGGCCTGTCTCTATCAGTCGGTCAACAGCGTCGGCGGACGTCAGATACGGGAAATGGCCACCGTTGCCGGCAATATCGCCAACGCCTCTCCGGCTGCGGACGTCCCTCCCGCGCTCATCGTGCTGGGAGCCGAATGTGAACTGCTCAGCTGGAACGGCGGCACTTCCTCCAGGACCGTGAAGGTGGAAGAGATCTTTACAGGGCCGGGGAAGACGGCTATTCAGACAGGCGAGCTCATCGGTTTCATCCATATCCCGCCGATGGGGAAAAACTGCGGTACCTCCTTCAGGAAGAACGCCAGAGTGAAGCTGGATGTGGCCAAGGCTTCGGCGGCGGCCTTCATCCGCCGGGAGGGAGATACCTGCGCCGAAATCAGGATCGCTGCCGGATCGGTGGCACCAACTCCCGTGCGTGCCCGGCATGTAGAAGATGCACTGGTGGGACAGAAACTCGATCTCAAACTGGCCGCGAAGGCCGCCGCCGGGATAGCCGACGACATCCGACCGATCAGTGATGTCAGGTCCAGCGACTGGTATCGTAATCACGTCATGCAGGTACTTGTACGGGAGGCTATCACAGAGGCCTGGAAAGATTCCGGAGGAGAGGAACTGAAATGAAATCAATCCCAATTACACTGACAATCAACGGGCGGACCCGCGAGCTGCTGGTCAAACCAAACGAAACCCTGCTGAACGTGCTGCGGGACAGGTTCCACCTCACCGGCGCCAAGTACGGCTGTGGAATCGGTGAATGCGGGGCCTGCACTGTTCTGATGGACGATATCCCCGTCCTCTCCTGCCAGCTCCTGGCCGCTTCCTGTGACGGCAGGAGCATCCTCACTATCGAAGGCCTGCAGGACGGCACCGCTGTCCATCCGATGCAGGAGGCCTTCGAGGAGGAAGGCGCCATCCAGTGCGGTTTCTGCACACCTGGCATGATCCTGTCGGCGATTGCATTGGTGAAAAAAAGTCCCGATCCGACCACCGATGAGATCAGGGAAGCCCTGCGGGGCAACATCTGCCGCTGTACCGGATACGAAAACATTTTTCTTGCCGTGAAGAGCGGCGCGCGAAAAATGCGGCAGTAATCCTTGACCGTACAAATTCATCCATTGCCGTCCTCTTGATAAATCGATTATACTGGTGCGGTAAGTTATCAGAGGAGGTGTTTCAATGAAAGTGACAGGAAAGGTTTTGGCCGCTTTGATCATGCTGTCCCTGGTTCTCACCGTATCGACGGTGTGGGCCGGAGGGCAGAAAGAGAGCGAGAGCGGGAAGGCAGTGTACATCAACGGTATCGATGCCGATTTTCCGCCCTTCGCCTATATCGATGAATCGGGCAATCCTGCCGGATTCGATGTGGAGTCGGTGAACTGGATTGCCGAAGAGATGGGATTCGAAGTGAAGCATCAGCCCACCGCATGGGACGGGATTGTCGAGAGCCTGCGGGCCGGCAAGATCGATTTCGTGGCATCGGGAATGTCGATCACCGAGGACCGGAAGAAGGTCATCTCTTTTACCATTCCCTACTGGGAAACCGACCTTGCAGTTGCAGTACAGGAAGGATCCGACCTCACCTATGACGAGGTGCTGAACGGTGATTACAGAATCGGCGTACAGCGCGGTACTACTTCCCAGATGTGGCTCGAGGACAAACTCGTTGCTTCGGGACAGCTGGATCAGAAGATGATCGTCATCTATGACAGTTTCTCCCTGGCTGTGAAAGACCTGCTCAACGGTCGTGTCGACGCCGCTATGCAGGACGCCACCATGGTCGAGGATGCAGCCTCCGTGCAGCCGATTAAGATCGTCGGCGTGCATCCCTCCGGGGAAGCCTACGGCTATGGAGTCCGACAGGAAGATGATGAACTGAGGGAGATGCTGAGCGAAGGTATCCGCCGCCTGCAGAAATCCCCCCGCTGGGAAGAGCTCAAAGAAGAGTACGGACTGTAGACTGTATGGGAATGATCTGATTACGACGCCCGCGGCACAAGTGCTGACGGGCGTTGTTTTTACTTTACCTTTACCGGCCGCCCGATTCGATTCCCGGATACCGGTAGCGGACCTCGAGGGATTTCTGCACCCGGGTCACGACGGAGACGAGAACGAGATACACCGCGGCTATCAGTGTAAAAATGTAGGTGTAGATGAAGTACCGGCCGGCTATGATTTTTCCCGCCCCGGTCAGTTCAATCACCGTGATCATGAAAGCCAGAGAGGAGTACTTGACAAGATAGGTTATTTCGTTGGAGATCCCCGGCAGGGCGCGACGCAAAGCCTGAGGAAGGATGACGAACAGGACCGCCCTGGTGCGGGTCAGACCCAGAGAGAGGGCGGCGCGCATCTGACCGGCCTTGATCGACTGGATCGCCCCCCGGATGTACTCCGACTGGTAGGCCCCGCCGCACATCGCAAATCCCGCCACCGCGGCGAGAATCGGGTGAAGATAGATCCCGAGGGTCGGCAGTCCATAGTAGAGAATGAACAGAAGCACCAGCAGCGGAGTCCCCCGGAAGAAGACCACGTAAACCAGAGATAGACGCGATATCACCTTGTTCCCGTACACCCTGCCGACCGCAATCAGAATACCGATCAGCACCTGGGGTATCACCGAGAGAACGATCAGAACGATCGTCATCAGGGTTCCTTCCATCAGCTTTGGGAAGATGATCTCCCTGAAAAAATCAAACTCCACCATTATACATCGTCCTCAAGTTCATTGTCCCGGCGCTCATTATCCTGGTTCTCAGCGACCTGCGGCTCTCTGTCCTCGCGGCCGTACAGCTCTGAAATCTTGTGCATGAATCGCTTGGTCCGCTCCAGTTCAGGCTGGTAGAAAATTTTATTGGGCGGACCCTGCTCGAGAATTTTTCCATTCTCCATGAAGATGATCTCGTTGGCCACGGACCTGGCGAAGCCCATCTCGTGGGTGACCACCACCATAGTCATCCCGCTCAGGGCAAGGTTCCGCATGACCTCCAGCACTTCCCCGATGAGCTCGGGATCGAGGGCTGACGTCGGTTCATCGAAGAGGATCAGCAGTGGATTCATCGCCAGCGTCCGGGCGATGGAGACGCGCTGCTGCTGACCTCCGGAGAGCTGTGCCGGGTAGAGGTCGGCCTTGTCCTGCAGACCCACACGGTCAAGTTCGGTGCGGGCCAGCTCCCGGGCCTCCTCCTTGCTCATATTAAGCACCCGTATGGGACCCAGCATTACGTTGCCGAGGGCGGTGAGGTGGTCGAAGAGGTTGAAATCCTGAAAGACAAAACCTATCTGTCTGCGGTACTTGCTGATGTTTTTCTTGGAACCGTGCACCTCTTCGCCGTTTAGGAAGATCTTCCCGCTGTCGGGAATATCGAGATGGTTGATGCAGCGCAGGAGGGTGCTTTTTCCCGTACCGGAAGGACCGATGATGACCTTGGTGTCTCCAAGCTTCACATCGAAACTCACCCCGTTGAGCACATTGTTGTCACCGTAGCTTTTCCTGATATCTTCGACTCTGAGCACAGGGCCCCTGGATTCTTCCATTCGTATGCTACCTCTTTCGTTTAGTATATTGCCTCTTTCGTTCGTTCGTCATATCCGGGGATGCGGACGCTCCTCTCGAGCACATGCAGAAGGTGGATCCCCCCGTAGGTCAATATGATAAAAATAACCGCACAGGTGAGGAAAATCGGCATTGGGCGGTAACTGGTGGTGGCGATGAAATTCCCCCGGGTCATGATCTCCATCACTCCGATAGCGTAGGTAATCGCCGTGTCCTTGAGCAGGATACAGTATTCATTCGACCACCCCGGGATCGACAGACGCAGCGCCTGGGGAAGAATGACATGAATGATGGCCCCGGTCCGGGTAAGCCCCAGTGATTCGGCCGCCATCATCTGCCCCCGGCCGAGGGACTGAATACTCCCCCGGAAGACCTGGGATTGATAGGCGGTGCTTCGCAGTCCAAGGACGATCATACCTGACAGGAAGGCCGGGAGGTTGAGCCCGATCAGATTGAACAGCCCGAAGTAAAACAGAAACAGTAGTACGAGAATGGGAACCCCGCGGAAGAACCACACATAGATGCCGATGATCCTGGCGATTGTTTTCCCGCCGTACACTTCTCCGATGGCCATCGGTACCCCCAGAAAAAATCCTATCAGGAGCGACCCGATCACCAGGGACATGGTCACCCCCGTTCCCTGCAGGAGAAAGGGGACCGCCCTCACGAGTAGTTCAAATATATCCTCCACAGAAAAGCCTCCAGATAGAAAAAAACCGGATATCCGCTTACATTGAACAGGCACAAGGCATCCGGCGGCGCGTTTGATGTTCAGGTTGCGGGAAACGCTGAGGCCGGTAAGTTATTGCCTTCAATATGTGTAAAAACGGAGAAATTATAGTATTCTAGATTTGACCTGTCAATGATACCGGGATGAAGCGCCTGAACAGGGGCAAGACGTCCATCCCCAAGGTTCGCACCACTGACGGATCCACTCCCATGGAAACAGGCTCATGTAAATCTCACCGGATATGTCCCCAAGGTTCGCACCACTATCAAAATAACTCCCCCTGGACAAGGTCCGGAAGCACCTCTACGACCATTTTCTGAAAAATCTTCGCCGTCAGCTCGGTGTCGTAGCTGCTTTGATGGAGCCTGTTCAGATTGAACTCGATTCCATAAGTCGCTGCGAGCTCGGACAGTTTCGGGTATTTGCGGACGGTATTGCTCTTCATGGTGCAGAACTGGTCACGGCCGGCCATGAACGGTACGAACTGTGTGTCGAACTCGATATTGTGGGCCACGAAAAGTCCCGCATCCGAGCAGAATGTCTCGAAATCCAGGTCATCACGAAAATAAACCGGCCAATCGCGGCCCGTTCTCCGCTCGGTAATCACATTGGTAGAAAGGCCGTTGATCCGGATGGCTGATATGTTCTCAGGTTCGATGGGGAAATAGTACCGTTCGAAGGTATCGATCAACCGGAGCGGCTGCAGATCGCCGGTTCCGCTGCTTGTGCTGTCGAGAAGAAGCTTCAGAGCGCTGCAGGAGAGGACACTGCTGTTGTGATACAGACCGTTTGTCTCAAGATCGAAGACGATGATCGGATCGGAGCGGTGCTTCTGCATCAGCGGAAGAAGGTCTTCTTTCAAAAAAAACTGGTAGCGGCTGTTCACTTTATTTCCTCCTCGAAAACGGCAAGCGCTTCCGGCAGTGCTTTCCTGCCGAGACCAAGACGGAAAAAACTGTCCGGCATATCGAAGAGCGGTCCCGGAAGCATAAGAAGACTCCGTCTTTCAATCAGCTGTCTGGATAATTCTTCCGCCGAGCGGCCGTCCCGGAAGCGCGGGAAAATGACTGAACCTCCCTGTCCGGGTATAAGTTCTATTACTGGATGATTATCCATCATGCGGGCAACGGTAGCGAGGTTTCCCCGAACGATGTCGAGTCCGCGGTCGGTCAGCTCTTTATTGTTCTCCACCGCCAGAGTTGCCAGCAGTTCGGAAGGTGCTGACGAGCATATAGTGGTGTAATCCTTGAGAACGGCTACAGGATTCAGTAGTTCGGCGGACTGGGACGCAAGCCAGCCTATCCGCAGCCCGGGAAGCCCATAGCTTTTCGAAAGTCCCGAGAGACTGATTGCACGCTCGTAAAGATCGCAGAAGGGCTCGGCAGACATACCCGGATCATATTCCAGTTTCCAGTACATCTCGTCGGCCAGCAGCAGCGTACCTGCCGGCCGAAGAATCTCCACGAGATGCTGCTTTTCCTGAAGGGACAGACAAAGGCCGGTGGGATTGTGCGGTATGTTGATTATGAGCATTTTCGTGTCAGCACTGACTGCGTCCCGGAGGAAGTCGAAGTCAAGTTGCCAACGCCCCTCTTTCAGCTCTACCTGCCACGGCGTGACCCGGCAGCCGATTGCTTCCGGAACAGCCTGGAGCGACTGGTAGGCCGGAGACATGACAATGACATGGTCATCATGGTTAAGGTGGGCCTGAAGAGTGAGGAAAATCGCCTCTTCGGGTACCGCCACGAGCACCCCTTCAACTGATATTTTTTTATAGAGCCTGCTGATTGCCTCCCGCAGCTCCGGATTGCCGAGAGATTCGGTGTATCCGAGGTGCAGTGCTTTCAGGTCGTCAATTCGGCTGCTTCCCGCGTATTGCAGAAGTTCCTCTACAGTCATCGACTCACAGTCGGAGGTACTCATCTGATGCTTAACACTGAATTCGTGGATGGCGAAAAAACGTTCCAGTTTGAACGGTTCTATTTTCATACTGCTTCCTTGTACTCTTTATTCCCCGCTGACCTTAGGATCAGCATTGAGATCTGAGTCGGTATCGATATCATAAACGCATCCAGCTGCGTCCACATCTAGGTTCAAAATTCTGCGCTGGAATTTTTGACTGTGTACGGAAAAAACAGTGCGCATATCCGCTTCATAGCTCTGCTCACGAATAGTAGCCGCAACACTGCGGCGGAGAAGCACCGGATGTCCTGGTTTTCCTCTGTAGATCGGCCTGATAATGTCAGTCCTTTTATCACGGTCAGCTTCCTCTGCAAGACGGGTAAAAATGGTGACCGGAATGGCGGGCATATCTCCCAGGGTGATAAAAAACCAGGGAGTCTTCACTAGAGCGGCTCCGGTCTGGATAGAGCTGAACATACCCCTTTTGTACTCCTCGTTACGTATGCATTCCACTTTTTTATATGTGGAAAAGAGCTCCTCCAGCTCCTCCCCTCTATAGCCGCTCACCAGGATAACCCTTTCGCAGACACGGAGAGATTTATCGACGACGTGCTGTATCATCGGACGACCCTGCAAATCGATGAGCGGCTTCCATGAACTCATCCTGGAGGAGAGTCCGGCTACGGGGATTATGCAGTCGAATCTGTGATCCGGATTCATAGAGTAAAGTGTAGACGTTCGGGAGAGTTCGATAAAGGGTAGGCAGCATTTTTTTTCACATCCATCTTCCCACCCTCCATTCATTCAGCTACAATAACGGTCATGATTGCAACAATAGTGAACTGTATTACGGTGTTCTTCGGTTCTCTGCTGGGTCTGCTGATCCATAAGAGCATGAGCCCCCGGATTAAAGAGGTCGTCTACATAGGCGCCGGCCTGATTTCACTGGCTATAGGTATGCAGATGACCTTCGAATCGCAGCGGATCGTATACATGGCGCTGGCCGTCATTCTCGGGGGAATGCTCGGTACCTACTGGAGGATCGAAGACGGTATCATGCATTTCGGCGACTGGCTTCAGCGAACCTTCGTTCCCAAGCGTGAAAGTGAGAGTGAAAGCACCTTCGCGCAGGGTTTCCTCGACGCTTCCGTACTCTTCTGTGTCGGAGCCTTGACCATCGTGGGAGCCATCAAGGCTGGTGCGGAAGGGGACTACGATCTGATCCTGATGAAATCCGTCCTCGACGGCTTCATGGCAATCATGTTTTCCGCGGCAATGGGCATCGGAGTGATGTTTTCCATAATTACAATTCTGATCTATCAGGGAGGACTGACTCTTCTCGCCGGTGTCATCGGACCGCTTATAGGCGAACTTGGATTGGCGGAGATCTCCGGCACCGGAGGTATCCTGATTCTGATGATTGGATTGAATCTGCTGAAAATCAAAGAGATCAAGACGGGGAATTTTCTGCCGGCGCTCCTTATCGTTCTGATTTTCACGACCCTTGATCCGATAATAGTACCATTTTTACAGAATATTTCTTTTTAGGGTGTGGTTCAAAGCTTGGGGATGAAAGCAAGAAAACTACAGGAAAAAAAAGGTTTTATCTCCGACATGGATGGCGTGATCTATCACGGCAACCAGCTGCTGCCTGGAGCGAAAGATTTCGTGGAATGGCTCAAGAAGGAGGAAAAAAAATTCCTCTTTCTCACGAATTCCAGCGAAAGGTCTCCGAAGGAACTCCGGCAGAAGCTGCTTCAGCTTGGGATTGACGTGGAGCTGTCTCATTTTTATACGAGCGCTCTTGCAACCGCCGGCTTTCTGGCCGGCCAGAAGCCCGGTGGGAGTGTATATGTCATCGGAGAACCGGGACTCACCAACGCACTCTACGATGCGGGTTTCGTCATGGATGATGTTGATCCTGATTATGTGGTTATGGGTGAAACCCGTAGCTATAGTTTTGAAAAGATAGAAAAAGCTATCAACCTCGTATTAAAAGGGGCAAAACTTATTGGCACGAACCCGGATCTGACCGGTCCGGTCGAGCGGGGAATAATTCCGGCCTGCGGCGCGCTCATCCGTCCGATAGAGCTGGCCACCGGAGTCCAGCCGTATTTCGTCGGTAAACCGAATCCTCTCATGATGCGCCAGGCACTCAAACGGCTCGGCTGCCGCCGTGAAGAGACGGTTATCGTCGGGGACCGTATGGACACCGATGTCATCGCCGGCATCGAATCTGAGATCGAGACAATATTGGTACTGAGCGGGGTTACCGACATGGAGGAAATGCGCCGCTTTGCTTATCAGCCCCACTACATTCTCAACGGTGTGGGAAATATTCCCGAAGTTGCCGAGGGGGTGTGATCCGTTTCGCTGCTATAGGTGTTTGTCCATGAGAATCAGGGGGTGCCCGGCTACACTTGATTCTTCTCCCGGAACGACAGTATACCCGAGAGAGCTGTAGAATTTTTCCAGATAAAAGTGCGGATGGAGATAGAGGTAGGTAATCCCCTCTTTGCGGGCAATGTTCTCCAGGCTTCGAACCACTTCCTTTCCGTATCCGCGGCCTCTATATTCGGGAAGAACCGCAATCCTGGAAAGATTTCCTGCGCGCTCCTTAGCGTCCCCAAGCTTTGAACCACTAAGTACGGGACTCACAACCAGTCTTCCGGCGGCGACCGGGACACCATCTTCTCTTCCGAGCACATGAAAACAGACCGGGTCCTCTTCATCGAACTCCATCTCGGCAGGAATATGCTGTTCATCTACGAAGACTGCAGTCCGGATTCTCCTCACATGCGAAAAATCCTCATCCTTTGACGATACCTGTATGCATTTGAATACCCTCATTTGACGCTCCCTTATTTAATTCCCCTCATCAGGTTCTGAACCCGGCCAGAGCCCCGGTTCCGCGATCTCTTTTCTCAAGAGCCGGACTGTTTTTTCGATCCATTGCGGGCGTGCTCCAGAGTATTCGCTGGATCCACATCCTTCTGTACCGGACAGGGGTTCACTTTCCAGATTTCTCGGGCATATTCGGCTATTGTACGATCGGAGCTGAACTTGCCGGAAGAGGCGATATTTATGACCGCCCGCCGGTTCCATTCATCCTTGTCGTCCCGGTACAGCTGAGCAGCCTGCTCCTGGGCATTGCAGTAGGAGCGCAGGTCCGCGAGGTGCATATACGGATCACCCTGTTCAAAAAGTGCCTGACGTATCGGTTCGAAAATGTCCGGTTCTCCGAAGTTGAAGTGACCTGAAAAAATTAGATCGATCGCCTCTTTAATCTCCTGGTCGGCGGTATAGTATGTATATGGATCGTAGTGGGGAGCCAATTTTGACACTTCGTCGGCGTCGAGACCGAAGATAAACTCATTTTCCCGTCCGGCTTCTTCAACTATCTCTATATTTGCCCCGTCCATTGTTCCAATCGTCAGGGCGCCATTGCACATGAATTTCATGTTGCCGGTTCCCGAAGCCTCCGTCCCGGCAGTGGAGATCTGTTCGGAGAGATCCGTGGCCGGAATCAGCCTTTCGGCGAGTGAAACACTGTAATTCGGCAGGAAGTGGACCTTCAAACGCCCTTTGAGATGGTCATCGTAATTGATGACTCTGGCAATGCTGTGAATGAATTTGATTATCAGTTTAGCCATAGTGTATCCGGGGGCCGCCTTGCCGCCGAATATATACGTTCTCGGCATAAAGTCTGCCGGATTTTGGGATCTCATCCGGTTGTAGAGTATAACTATGTGAAAAGCGTTCAGCAGCTGACGTTTGTACTCGTGGATGCGTTTGACCTGTACGTCGAACATGCTCTCCGGATCGACCGAGAAGCCGTACTGCCGATGGATGTATCCGGCCAGTTTCTCCTTGGCCGCTTTTTTTACAGCGCCGAATTTTTCCCTGAATTCACTGTCCTCCGCATAGGGAAGGAGCTTCGATATCTGTGAAAAATCTGTAATCCAGCTGTCGCCGATTGTACTGCTTATCAAATCGGCCAGCGGCTGATTGGCATGCAGAAGAAACCTGCGCTGAGTGATTCCGTTGGTCTTGCTGTTGAACCGTTCCGGAAAAATTGCCGCCAGCTCCGGAACCAGCCGCTCCTGGAGGAGCTTGGTGTGCAGATGGGCCACTCCGTTGGTGGAATGGGAACCGACGATAGACATGTACGCCATCCGGATCTGTTTCGGCACTGTCTCTTCCACGAGGCTTACTCTCTGAATTTTCTCCATGTCCTTGGGGAACACAGTGATTGCCTTCTGCAGAAAACGGTGGTTGATTTCATAAATTATCTGCAGATGCCGCGGCAGGAGATTTTCGAGCATCGGCACCGGCCATTTCTCGAGGGCTTCAGGCATCAATGTGTGATTGGTGTATCCCATGCAGCGTGTGGTTATGTTCCAGGCTGTATTCCACTTCAATCCTTCTTCATCAATCAGGAGCCGCATGAGCTCCGGTATCGCCAGCGAGGGATGAGTATCGTTGAGCTGCATGGCTGCAAACCCGGGCAGTTCCTCCCATGGGTGTTTTGACCGCTTGTATCTGCGCAGGATGTCCTGGAGTGAGGAGGATACGAAAAAATACTGCTGCTTGAGACGTAATTCCTTTCCCAGGTACAATTTGTCATTCGGGTACAGCACTTTGGTGAGGTTTTCCGCCATGACCTTGGCGCTGACGGCTTCTACATAATCACCGGCGTTGAAGTCTTCGAAGTCGAACTCTTCCGCTGCCCGTGCAGACCAGAGACGGAGAGTGTTAACGGTATTTCCGCCGTACCCTACAATAGGCATATCATAGGGAATCCCGATGACCTGCTGCGTGTCGACCCAGCGATAGACGTACCGTCCTTTTTCATAGCCCGATTCAACCCGTCCGCCGAAGTGTACCTTTACCGAATGTTCGGGGTGTTCGATCTCCCAGGGATTTTCCCAGCGCAGCCAGTCGTCAGGCTGTTCGATCTGAAAGCCGTTTTCGATCTGCTGTCTGAAAATACCATAGTCATACCGCAGGCCGTAACCGTATGCCGGAAGATCCATGGTTGCCATTGAATCAAGAAAACAAGCCGCTAACCTTCCAAGTCCGCCGTTGCCCAGCCCTGCATCGACCTCCTGATCGGCGAGTTCTTCGTAGCGGTAACCGAGCTCCATAAGAGCATCATCTACCTCATCTTTCAATTGCATGTTGATTATATTGTTGCCCATAGCGCGGCCCATGAGGAATTCCATGGAAAGGTAGTAGATCCTCTTCACATCTTTTTCATAGTGGGTCTGTTTGGTTTTCATCCACTGATGCATGATGCGGTCCCTGATAGCGTAGGCGAGGGCCATGAACTTGTCTCTGCGGGTAGCGTTATACCTGTCGGCCGCCAGCGTGTATTTCAAATGTTCGGCAAAACCCCAGCAGATGGAAGAGGGATCTTCACCATAACGGCTGCTGACGATTCCGGAGGGGCTATTGTCATGCAGGGTTCTTTTTTCCTGATTCGGCATATGTTCTCCTTATCCTATAAGCATAGACTAAATTTACGACCGAAACCGTTTGGGATCAATATTATATTTCACGATTCGCAGTCCCATGATTCTTTCGGTAAGACCCAGGTTGCGGGCGGCCATAGCGGCATTTCCCTTGGCCGATTTAAGGGCATCCAGGATAAGCTCTTTCTCAAAACTATCCAGCTCCTCCTGAAGAGTGGTATGAAGCCTGGTGTCGGTACTTTCAGCCGACTGTAAAGTCGGCGGCAGATGGTGCCCGTGGATGACCTCATCCGTACTCAGCAGAACAGCCCGCTCAATACAGTTTTCCAGTTCTCTGACATTGCCGGGCCAGTGATACATCGAAAGCAGTTCAATGGCTGGTGTTGAAATACGGCGGATCTGTTTGTTGTTTTGAGCGCTGTATTTCTCGGTGAAGTAATCGGCAAGCAGGGTAATGTCGCTTTTTCGTTCCCGAAGGGGCGGTACATGTATCGGGAAAACATTCAGCCGATAGTAGAGGTCTTCCCTGAATTCTCCTGTCTGGATCATCTTTTCGAGATTTCGGTGGGTAGCGGTAATGATACGGACATTGACTCTCTGGGTTCTGTTGCCCCCAACTTTTTCAAATTCCCTCTCCTGGAGAACGCGGAGAAGCTTCACCTGGATCGAAGCGGGGAGGTCCCCGATTTCATCAAGAAAAATTGATCCTCCATCGGCCATCTCGAAGCGGCCTTTCCTGGTTTGAACAGCACCGGTAAAAGCACCTTTTTCATGCCCGAAGAGTTCGCTTTCAATCACCGTCTCCGGAAGTGCCGAGCAGTTCACCTTGACGAATGGACGGTCTGCCCGGGGGCTGTTGTAATGAATTGCCTGGGCAATGAGCTCCTTGCCGGTTCCGCTTTCACCCCGGATCAAAACGGTAGCTTCGCTCCCCGACACCTGCGCCATGAGGTTGAATACTTCTTTCATGGCTGTGCTGTTTCCAATAATGTTTCTCGGCCGGAACCGCTCCTCCAGCTGGTCCTTGAGGCGGCGGTTCTCTGCGATAAGCTTCTCTCTTTCCTCCTGTACCTGTCTTCGCAGCCGAACCGCCTGGGCAATCATCGACGCAACGATCGAAAGCAGCCGTACATCTTCATCAAGATTCTGCGGACTTGCCTCCTCACGGTCCGCACTTAATGCGCCCAAAATGTCTAGGCTCGTCAAAATGGGCACGCAGATGAAAGAGACTTGTTTAGCCCGACTATTGGTATGAACACCTGTTTTGTTGAGAAATTTCTCGTCCTTCTGAATATCCTGGATAATCATCGGTTTTCCGGTTTGGATTACTTTTCCTGTTATCCCCTCACCCGGATTGTATCGAACTTCCCGATGCGATTCATCTTCGACTTCGTGAGCGGCTTCCACGCTGATCAGTCCCGTCTGACGGTTCAGCAGGGTAACCGTTCCATGATTGAGGCCGATGTGTTCTTTCAGCAATTTCAGGACAGGCATTATGACTTTGTCCAGATCCATACTTTGATCGAGGGTCTGGCTGATTTCGAACAGCAGTGTTAATTCCTGGAGCTTTCGTCTGTAGTGTAATTTGTTTTCGGGCATATAGTACTAGAATAATAGTGAGTTGGAAGAAAAGATACAAGGTGAGTGGTTCAAACCTTGGGGATGTATAAATAAAGAGCTCTTCTTTTCATTATTTATATCCACGCATCTATAATTATAAATGTTATAACGATGTTAAAAAAATAGCCGCAGCTAATAAGTCAGCACTGCCTCCAGGACTTATATTCAGAGAAATGAACTCATTGTTCATTTCAATTATTGACCTTCTACCAGAGTTTGTATGCATTCCTCCGAGTCCAATAGCCCTATAAGCTAACTTTCGGGAATAATCTAGAGCTTCAATTCCACCTCGAGCAATGATATTTGTATCTTCAGTCACAGTAATTAGATGTAAAAGTGTCTGCACAGAGATTATATCGATAGAATTTGTTAATTTCTGTTCAAAAGAGAATATCGGCAAGGCTGTAAATCGAAGCGCTGGAAAACCGCGTTCCGCTTCTCCTCGTATACCTGTAACTCCAAATAATCGAAACAATTGTAGCCCTGCTGTTTCAGGCAGGGTTGAGACTGTTTTTCCTGCCATTTCATTATCCACAATACCCTCAACCATAGTCCCTGCACGTTCTATTATTTCAAAAGGCTCTGGGTAGAGGAGTGATTTATAGTTTCTTGCTTTTTCCCCAATGCAGTATCCACAGGCGGCGCAGAGAAGACCCAAAGAAAAGATGGCTCCCTTATGTGTATTTACACCATTGGTGTGCTGAAACATTGCCTGCTCAGCATGTAATCCAACTTTTCGTGCCTGTCGGAAAGCTTCTATAGGGTTCAGGAGCTGTCCTTCCTGTGCGGCTCCACAATAGCCACAGGCTCCCATCTGTATAAGAAAAGGCTCTATCACAGCAATACTTGTGAGAAACATTGAGATGTTCATATCGGAATGCGATCCGGAGTTATTCCTGTCCACTAATCCTGGTTTTGGAGCCGCAAGAGCCTCTACCCGTAATGCAAACGCAGCAATCGATCCTAAGCGTCTGATAAATATATCTTCATGTCGGGTAAGCTGTGAAAAATCGATATGGTCGGTACTGGTTTGACCTTGTTTTTTTCCCATAAAGAAGTTAAACCGCCATTTTTGAAATAGGAATCAGGTTTATCTAAGTATACAGTACTCTTCTTTTCTTTTTATAGTGGTTCAAACCTTGGGGATAATCTTGCACACACCTTTTTATTGAAAGCTCCTCCCGCTTCACATCCAAATATACCGCGGCTCATATCCCCCGTCAAAAAACTCCAGGTTCCCCACCATTCGTGCCCAGAGAGTTAGTTGTGACCAATTCAGTTTCACATGAGTGAAAAACCTTCGCAGCTTGAAGATATTTTTCAACTCTGCTTCGATTCTTTCTCGCTGAATCCCCGCTACTTGTGCATGCCGCAGACTACTCTTCCGTTGATGCGATATTCGATACGGTTTGAAATAGTTATGCTGCAACTGGTACACTGCCATTCTTTCGAGACAGTTGTGAACATTGCGCGAGAAACGTACCGTTTCCCGTACATGATTGGCACAATCCTTGCGCAGTTGTCGATCCAAATAATTAACCGGGAAAAGAGGGTTGGAGGTGGTCCGCGCTTTGCGGGAGGAAGTGCATGTGTGGAAAAAGCATCCCTGCTGCTTGTAGTATTGAAGGGTACGACAGTTGGCAATGACCCGTTTATACTCGATTTTCTCGTCACTGTGAAGCGTAACAGATTGCTGTGTCTGTGAACCAATCAGTTGTTCGACGCTGGCAATGATTTGAGAAAAGGATTGACTAACAGAGATGCGGGGGCGAAGATACTGAGCTTCCCGGCGGCTTCGTTCACACCTTTGAATTTCAGTCATGCGCCCCTTGCGGCGAAGATGTGCATAGTCGAATGAATAGAGGAATTGCGAGCGGGCGCCGACGAGCAAATGAATGTTATTCGGCTGGTATTGGTCAGTGACAAAGCTCTCAAACCCGTCGGTGACCAGATCTTCACAGAGCTGGAGTGACTCCAGCAGTTCGGCCTGGAGTGCCATCGCCTGGCGGGCGAGACGTCCGATCCGGTTGAGAATAGCCTGGTGACTTACGTTCAAAAATATGGCGATTTTGCGGATACCAGCACAGTTGTTGACCTGATCGAAGATGAGATGATACGGCAGAGGACGTTTGACATAGTAGTCGAGACTGAAAGTCTGCTCTGAAAAGCCTCGGCGACATCGCCGACAGATGAAACGCTGAATTTTACCGACGGCTTGTGTTGTGTAGTACCCGTTGTGCAGGTACCAACGGGCATCCGTGGGAGCCTGATAATGATAGGGACAGTCCTCGAAGGGACAGAAAGATGGAATATACATAGATAAACTCCTTGATTCTTATATGACTTGTATTATCTATAAGGAGAGAAGATGACTTTGTGCTTCAATATCCCCAGGGTTTGGACCACTCTATTGACAAAAAATAAAAGCTTTGGTACTGTTCGCTCCGATATATCGTTATGCCCTTGTAGCTCAGTCGGTAGAGCACCTCCATGGTAAGGAGGGGGTCATCGGTTCAAGTCCGATCGAGGGCTCTTCTGTTTTACAGATGTCTTGTAGGTTTTCGAGCTATTTCAGTTCATAATTGTTTTTAATGCCGTATATAAGACGGACGTCCCCAAGGTTTGAACCACTAAACAAAAATCCCCTATCTACTTGACACTAATGAACGAATTGACTATTCTGTTTTGACCGATAAATGCATAGAGGCCGATTTTTTTCTATAAGCGAAGGCTTGTGTTCAATATAGGAGTGATCTGGGATGGCGAGCAAGAAAAAGGGAAATATCGAGAAGATTGCACTGAAATGCAGTGAATGTGGCCGGCGTAACTACACTACGACCAAGAACCGGCGGAATATTCAGGGGAAAATGGAGTTCAGTAAGTACTGCCCGTTTGACCGTAAACACACATTGCACAAAGAGTCGAAGATTAAATAGACCTCATACAGGCCAGTAGCTCCAACGGCTAGAGCGCCGGTCTCCAAAACCGGATGTTGTAGGTTCGAATCCTACCTGGCCTGCTTTTTTTACCAACAGCGGGGAATCGTATGAAAAAGATAGTACAGTTTTTTAAAGACAGTTATGCCGAGCTCAGACGGGTCGTATGGCCGACACGTGAGGATGTCGCCTCTTCAACCAAGGTCGTCATCATATCAGTGGTGATTTTCGCGACTGTACTCGGGATAGTTGATTTTCTTCTCCTGAAAGGTATGGACCTCATTTTTTAACCTGCGGCCTCGAACAGAGGACTTTTTTTGTGTAAGAACACGTATTCTGGAGAAGGGGAAGAGGAAAGAAGATGGCAAAAGGCTGGTATGTCCTTCATACCTATTCGGGGCATGAAAACAAAGTAGAGAAATTTATCCGCAAGTTAGCTGAAGAGGCTCCCTATGACGAGGTGATTTCCGATATCAAGGTGCCCTCTGAAGAGGTCGTGGAAGTCAAGGACGGAAAGCGGAAGGTTCTGAACAAGAAATTTCTGCCCGGATATATCCTGCTTGAAATGGATCTGCCGGATTTCGGATGGAAGAGTATCTGTTCACAGATTCGCAAGATACAGGGAGTTACCGGTTTTGTCGGTTCAATGGGCGGTTCGAAGCCCCAGCCGATTTCCGCCGATGAGGCGCGCAGCATTCTCCAGAGGACAGGCGAGATCAAGTCGGACAAGACAGTGAAGCCCAAGCAGACCTTCAGCGCCGGAGAATCGGTACGAATAGTAGAAGGACCTTTTGATTCGTTTACCGGGACCATAGAGGAGGTCAACCTCGAGAAGGGTAAGCTGAGAGTGTCGGTAGGCATTTTTGGCCGTTCTACTCCTGTTGAGGTCGGATTTCTCCAGGTCGAAAAGATTTAGAGTGTAAGAAAAGCTCCTCGTTGAGGGGCAAGTTGGGAGTTCGCGTATTTACGCGGACGATATTACCACGTTTGGAGTCTATATATGGCAAAGAAAAAGGTGACAGCGGTCATCAAGCTGCAGGTGCCTGCCCAGAAGGCAACCCCTGCGCCCCCTGTCGGGCCGGCGCTGGGACCTCACGGGGTCAGCGCTCCTCAGTTTGTACAGCAGTTCAACGACCGCACCAAGAACGTCGAGGCCGGACTTACGATACCGGTCGAGATCACAGTGTACCAGGACAGGAGTTTTACCTTTATAACCAAAACTCCTCCCGCCGCCGTACTCATCAAGAAGGCATGCAAGCTCGAGAGCGGTTCCGCCGAACCGCACAAGGTGAAGGTAGCCAAGATACCCGAATCCAAGGTGCAGGAAATCGCCGAAATGAAGATGCCCGATCTCAATGCGAACGATATCGAAGCGGCCAAGAAGATCATCGCCGGTACCGCCCGCAGCATGGGAGTTGAAGTGGAGGCCGGCAAATGAGACACGGAAAAAAATACAGCGACGCCAGGAAGAAGATCGACCGTGCGAAGACATACCCTCTCGTGGAGGGTCTCACTAGAGTCAAGGAACTTTCCTATGCAAAGTTTGACGAGACTGTCGAGCTGTCGGTGAAGCTCAACCTCAAGAAAAGTCAGACTGTTCGTGATACCCTGGTGCTTCCGCATCAGTTCAAAGGGGAGAAGAAGGTGCTGGTTTTCGCCAAGGGCGAGAAGGCTGAAGAGGCCCGTGAGGCGGGCGCGGCGTACGTCGGAGACAGCGACCTGATCGAAAAGATCCAGGGCGGATGGCTCGATTTCGATGTTGCGGTTGCCACTCCGGATATGATGAAGGATGTCGGAAGGCTCGGTCCGATCCTCGGTCGCCGTGGATTGATGCCGAACCCGAAGACCCAGACGGTCACCTTCGAAATAAAGGCCGCCCTCGAAGAATTGAAGAAGGGGCGGGTAGAGTACCGGTCGGACAAGACCGGCGTTGTTCATTTCAGTGTAGGCAAGATCTCTATGGATCCGGAGAAGGTGAAGGAGAACGTGAACGTCGTACTGGACGAAATCGTGAAGAAGAAGCCTGCTGACGCGAAGGGTGAGTTCATGCGCTCGGTGTATGTATCCTCGACGATGGGCCCCGGTGTGAAGATCGACTACCGGGAAATGGCCTGAGCCGGCGCAAAGGAGAATGAACGATGGCTGAATACGTAACGAAGATAAATCAGGAAAAAACAGCGGCGGTGGAGGAGCTCAAGGAGCTTTTCAAGCAGTCCGCTGATTACATTTTCACCAATTACCGCGGCTTGAGTGTCGCTCAGATTACAGAACTGCGCAACAAGCTGCGCGAGCAGAACACGGCATTTCGGGTGGTGAAGAACCGTTTCGCCAAGCTGGCTCTCAAAGACCTCGGTCAGCCGGCGGTTGATGATCTGCTGGTCGGACCGACGGCGGTTGCTCTGCCGAAGGAAGAAGCCGGACCGGTCACGAAGATTCTGGTCGAGTACGGCAAGGATAATCCCGTCGAGATCAAGGGCGGCATTATCGACGGCCGGGTATTCGATCTGGCTCAGATGGAGGCGTTCAGCAAACTGCCGACACGGATGGAACTGATTGCCCAGCTGATGGGGACCATGAATGCTCCGATTCAGAACTTTGTCTATACCCTGAATGCTGTTCCGCAGAAACTTGTGCGGGTGCTGCAGGCGGTGGCGGACAAGAAGAAGACGGAAGAGTAGGGAATTTGTCCTGCAGTATGCAGGCGTATATACAGACAGCGTTAGTCTTCATGCACGGCCATGCTATCGCTGAAAAAACAAGGAGAAGGTAATATGGCTATGAGTAAAGATGATATTCTGGAAGCAATTGCAAACATGACGGTTCTGGAGGTTTCCGAGCTGATCAGTGCAATGGAAGAAAAATTTGGGGTAACTGCCGCAGCTCCCGTTGCTGTCGCCGCTGCCGGTGGAGCGGCTCCTGCCGCAGCTGCCGCTGAAGAAGATGAGCAGACCGAATTCGACGTAATCCTCAAGGGTGTTGCCGACGGTAAGAAGATCCCCGTTATCAAAGAGGTTCGGGCTCTCACCGGTCTTGGTCTGAAAGAGGCCAAAGAGATGGTAGAGGCCGGCGATAAGGCTCTCAAAGAAGGTGTATCCAAAGAAGAGGCGACCCAGATCAAAGAAAAACTCGAGGCGGCCGGCGGAGTTGTTGAGGTTAAATAACCTACCGGGTTTTTCTCGCACAGTAAAGAAATGTACCCATATAGGCCACCAGTCCGGAATTGGTCTGGTGGCATATTGTGTCTTAGAGTAAACAATTTTCCAGGACCCCCGTACGATTTCTAACGGGGTGTTTTTTATCAGGGGGTGGTGATGCTTTCAGGCGGCAAAGCCATAAGAAAAAGAACCTATATCGGGGAAGAGTTTCAGGAAGTAATGAAGCTCCCCAATCTCATCGACATCCAGCTCTTGTCCTATGACCGCTTTCTGCAGCGGAGCAGGCTCAAAGAGGGCAAGCCTCTGCTCAAGCAGGGGATAGAAGAGGTGTTCCAGAGCATTTTTCCAATTGAGAGTCCAACTGGTGATTTGCTGTTGGAGTATACACATTACACGCTGGATGAAGAGAATATCAAGTTTGACGAGGAACAGTGCAAGCTCAAGGGGCTTACCTATGCTGTTCCTATAAAAGCGCAGATAAATCTCATTTTCCAGGAAACGGGCGAGATACGGCAGAAGGATATCTACGTCGGTGATATACCGCTGATGACCGACCGCGGGACCTTTATTATTAATGGTGCCGAGCGTGTCGTTGTAAGTCAGATTCACCGGTCTCCGGGCGTCATTTTCTCCCATGAGAAGGGCGTCTATTCTTCACGGATCATACCGTACCGTGGTTCCTGGCTCGAGTTCGAAATCGATCAGAAAAAAGAGCTCATTTACGCCAAGATAGACCGCAAGAAACGCATCCTCGGAACGATGTTCCTCCGCGCTCTCGGTTTTCAGTCCCGTGAGGACATTATCAACGTCTTCTACAAAAGCGAGAATGTCAAAGTAAAAGACAGCCGGGAAGCCAAGGACGAACTGGTCGGACGGGTGCTTGCGAAAGCGGTATGGATCAAGCGGGAGGACGAAGAGAAGAAGCTCTACCGCGCAGGCGAGAAGCTGCACCCCCACGATGTCGACGAGCTTCTCCACTCCGGTGTTGGGAAGATCGATCTCATTGATTTCAACCACCCCGAATCCCTCCACTCTCAGATCATTCTGAACTGTTTCGAGCGGGAGGAGGTCAAATTCACCCGTGATGACGTAGAGATAGATGAGCCGACCAAGGAAGATGCACTCATATCCGTATATTCAGTCCTGATGCCTGGCGAGCCGATTACGCTTGAGAATGCGGAAAAAGATCTGCAGTCCATGTTTTTTACCAATCGGCGCTACGATCTGGGACGGGTGGGCCGCTACAAGCTCAACAAGAAGTTCGATTACGATCTCGAAAACAAGAGCCAGGTCCTCAGCATGGACGATATCTGCAATACGATGAAATTCCTCATACAGGTCTACATTGGTGAGACCAATGTGGATGATATCGACCATCTCGGCAACCGCCGGATCAGATCGGTAGGTGAATTGCTGGCCAATCAGCTGAAGACGGCTTTTTCCCGGATGGAGAGGATTGCCAAGGAACGCATGAGTCTGAAGGAGACCGACACGGTCAAACCTCAGGATCTGATATCGATAAAGCCGATCGTGGCGGCGGTAAAGGAATTCTTTGGTTCAAGCCAGCTGTCGCAGTTCATGGATCAGGTCAATCCTCTTGCCGAACTCACCCACAAGCGGCGTCTCAATGCTCTCGGTCCCGGCGGATTGTCCCGTGACCGTGCCGGTTTCGAGGTCAGGGACGTGCATTACACCCATTACGGAAGGATGTGTCCGATCGAGACCCCTGAAGGTCCGAATATCGGTCTGATAGTCTCTCTGGCCAATTTTACCCGGGTGAATGAATACGGTTTTCTCGAGAGTCCATACCGCAAAGTGAAGAACGGTAAGGTGAGCAGCGATATTGAATACCTCTCTGCTATGGACGAGGAGAAACACTTTATTGCCCAGGCCAACGCGCGTATCGACAAGAAGGGCAACTTCCTCGACGACATGATATCGGTCCGCAAGGGCGGAGACTATATCACCAAGGCTTCCGACAGCATCAGTTACATGGATGTCTCGCCGAAGCAGGTAGTATCGGTGTCGACATCCCTGATTCCCTTCCTGGAACACGACGACGCCAACCGGGCTCTGATGGGTTCGAACATGCAGCGTCAGGCCGTTCCTCTGGTTTTTCCGGAAGCACCCCGGGTGGGAACGGGTATGGAAGGCAAGACCGCCTACGACTCAGGTGTCCTTCTGAAGGCGCGCAGGGCCGGTACGGTGGAGTATGTAACGAGTCAGCGGATCGTCATCAAGCCTGACAAGGCCGGCAACAAGGACGAGCGTGATGTCTACAAACTAATAAAATTCCAGCGTACGAACCAGGATACATGTTTCAATCATAAGCCTCTCGTGTCAGTCGGTGAGCATATCGATGAAGGTCAGGCGATCAGCGACGGGCCGGCGACGGACAACGGCGAACTCGCCCTTGGCCGCAACGTGCTGGTCGGATTCATTCCCTGGAGCGGTTACAACTATGAAGACGCCATCCTCATCTCCGAGAAGGTGGTGAAGGAAGATATTTATACATCTTTTCATATCAAGGAGTTCAGCATCGATATCCGGGAAACCAAGCTCGGCCCGGAGAAGCTGACCCGGGATATTCCCAATGTCAGCGAAAAGACCCTCGAGTACCTCGATGAAGAGGGGATTATAAATATCGGTGCAAAGGTCGGATCCGGTTCGATTCTGGTCGGTAAGGTGACTCCCAAATCGGAGACGGAGACGACCCCCGAGTTCAAACTGCTCAACTCGATCTTCGGAGAGAAGGCCAAGGAGGTCAAGGACAGTTCTCTTCGGGTACCCCACGGGACCGAAGGTACGGTCATCGATGTACAGCGGCTGAAGCGGTCGGAAGGCGATGATCTCCCTCCGGGTGTGGACGAAGTAGTGAAGGTCCTGATTGCCACCAAGCGGAAGCTGCGGGAAGGCGACAAGATGGCCGGACGGCATGGAAACAAGGGTGTTGTCGCCCGGGTACTGCCGGAAGAGGATATGCCTTACATGGAGGACGGTACTCCCCTTGATGTGTGTCTCAATCCGCTGGGTGTTCCGTCCCGAATGAATCTCGGCCAGCTCCTGGAAACGGAACTGGGCTGGGCGGCGGTCACCCTCGATGAGTGGTACGACACGCCGGTGTTCCAGTCGGCTACCCCTGAAATGATTGTGAAGAAGCTCGAGGAAGCCGGATTGCCGGGCAATTCCAAGACCCCCCTTCGGGACGGCCGGACGGGAGACTATTTCGAGAATTCGGTATTCGTCGGTGTTATGTACATGCTCAAGCTCCACCATCTCGTGGATGACAAGATGCATGCCCGTTCCACTGGTCCCTATTCACTGGTAACGCAGCAGCCTCTCGGCGGAAAGGCCCAGTTCGGCGGTCAGCGTCTCGGAGAAATGGAGGTGTGGGCACTGGAAGCCTACGGAGCGGCGAACACTCTTCAGGAACTGTTGACTATTAAGTCCGATGATATGAACGGCCGGTCTAAGATATATGAAAGCATTGTGAAGGGAGAACCGGCGACCAGTGCCGGCGTTCCCGAATCATTCAATGTACTTATCCAAGAACTGCGCGGACTCGCACTGGATGTAACCATCTACGATTCGAAGGGCAAGCAGATTCCTTTGACTGAGCGGGATGAAGAGTTGATCAATCGCAGAGGAAGCCAGTTCTAGGCAGGAGTATAAGGTATGAGAGATATTCAGGATTTTGATAATATAATGATAAAACTTGCCTCGCCGGACCAGATAAGGGCCTGGTCGTACGGTGAGGTGAAGAAGCCGGAGACGATCAATTACCGTACCCTGCGCCCTGAGAAGGACGGTCTGTTTTGCGAACGAATATTCGGAACGACGAAAGAGTACGAGTGTTACTGCGGCAAGTTCAAGTCCATCCGCTACAAGGGTGTTATATGTGATCGATGCGGAGTGGAGGTTACCCACTTCAAGGTCCGTCGTGAGAGAATGGGCCACATAGAACTGGCTTCGCCGGTTTCGCACATCTGGTACTACCGCTCCGTTCCTTCGAGAATGGGACTGCTGCTCGATTTGAGCATCGCCGCTCTCCGGTCGGTACTCTACTACGAAAAATACATTGTCATAGAGCCGGGAGATACCGATCTGAAGAAGATGGATCTTCTTTCCGAGGAAGATTTTATGGATGCCAGAGAGCGGTACGGTATGAGCTTTACCGCCGGTATCGGCGCGGAGGCGATCCGCAGCCTGCTCGAACAGATCGACCTTGATATGCTTTCGGCGGAGCTTCGCGGCAAAATGATCGAAAAGGGTCCCAAGGCAGACAAGCGTCTCCTGAAGAGGATCGAAATCGTCGAGAATTTCCGCGATTCCGGCAATAGGCCGGAGTGGATGATACTGGATGTCATCCCTGTGATTCCTCCGGAGCTGAGGCCGATGGTCCAGCTCGACGGCGGCAGGTTCGCGACCTCCGACCTCAACGATCTCTATCGGCGTGTGATCAACCGGAATAACCGTCTGAAACGTCTGATGGCGCTCAATGCTCCTGATATCATCATCCGCAATGAAAAGCGTATGCTGCAGGAAGCAGTGGACGCCCTTTTCGACAATTCCAAGAAGAAGCGGGTAGTGAAAGGCGCTTCCAACCGGCCCCTCAAGTCGCTTTCGGATATGCTCAAGGGGAAGCAGGGCCGGTTCCGTCAGAATCTCCTCGGAAAACGCGTGGACTACTCCGGGCGTTCAGTTATCGTCGTCGGACCGGAATTGAGACTGCATCAGTGCGGTCTGCCCACCAAGATGGCCCTCGAGCTCTTCAAGCCTTTTATCATGAAAAAGCTGGTGGAGCGGGATGTCGTCTACAACATAAAGAAGGCGAAGACGCTGGTAGAACAGGAGACCCAGGAGGTCTACGCGGTACTTGATGAAGTGGTCAAGGAGCACCCGGTTCTTCTGAACCGTGCCCCGACGCTGCACAGGCTCGGTATACAGGCTTTCGAACCCGTATTGGTGGAAGGCAAGGCTATAAAGCTGCATCCTCTCGTGTGTCACGCCTACAATGCCGACTTCGACGGAGATCAGATGGCCGTCCACGTCCCTCTGACCCAGGCTGCCCAGATAGAGTGCTGGACTCTCATGCTCAGTTCGACGAACCTCCTGAACCCGGCCAACGGTAATCCCGTGGTGTTCCCTTCGCAGGATATTGTTGTCGGTATCAACTATATGAGCCGATTCCGCGAAGGCGCCAGAGGAGAGGGCAAGTACTTTGCCAACAACGAAGAAGTACTGCTAGCCCTGGATGCAAAGGCTATAGATTACAATGCAAAGATCAATCTCCGCAAGGACGGCAAATGGATCGAGACATGCGCCGGGCGGATAATCCTCAATGAAGAGATGCCGGAGGAAGTCGAGTACATCAACAAGCAGCTCGGAGACAAAGAGCTGCGTGAACTGGTCAGCAGGACCTACAAGATCCACGGTTCCTCGGTGGTGGTCCGTATGCTCGATGCCATAAAGGACCTCGGATTTCGATACGTAACCATATTCGGCGCGACTATCGGTGTCGACGACGTGGTTATTCCCGAGCAGAAGAAGGAGATGGTCGAGGAGGCCAACAAGCGGGTCCTCGAGATCCAGAACCAGTACCTGCAGGGACACATCACCCAGGAAGAGCGGTACAACCGCGTAGTCGAAGTATGGAGTAAGACCAACGAAGAACTGACCAACGTGCTCATGCAGATCCTGAAGAAGGACCGCAAGGGCTTCAACCCCATCTACCTGATGGCGGATTCCGGTGCCCGTGGTAGCCGCACCCAGATCAGGCAGCTTGGAGGAATGCGCGGACTCATGGCCAAGCCTTCGGGCGACATTATCGAGCTGCCGATCCGCTCCAACTTCAAGGAAGGACTTTCGATTATCGAGTTCTTCATCTCCACCAACGGCGCCCGTAAGGGTCTTGCCGACACCGCTCTGAAGACGGCTGACGCCGGGTATCTCACGCGGCGGCTGGTGGATATCGCCCAGGATGTCGTGATCAATGAAGAGGATTGCGGTACCATCAACGGAATCGAACGGAGCGCTCTGAAGGACGGGGAAGAGATCGTCGAGTCCCTCCGTGACAGAATTGTCGGCCGGTTCACTCTGGAACGGGTAAAACACCCGATTACCGGGGAGATCATCATCGATGTAAACGAAGAGATCACCGATGAGATCGCCGAGCAGATTGAAGAGATCGGCGTCGAAACGGTGCGGATCAGGACGGTGCTCACCTGCGAGGCCAAACATGGAGTCTGCCGCAAATGCTACGGGCGGAACCTCGCAACCAACAAACCGGTCGAGGTCGGCGAAGCGGTCGGCATCATAGCCGCCCAGTCCATCGGACAGCCCGGAACCCAGTTGACGATGCGTACCTTCCACATAGGCGGAGCGGCCACAAAGGTCAGTGAAGAGAACCGGATCGCATTTTCCTATCCCGTTCTTGTCCGGGAAGTTCACGGCAATACCGTCGAAATCGGTAAAGAAGACATTCTCTTCACCCGAAAGGGTTTTATTATTGTTGCTAAAGTATTACGCCGTATAAAATTGGAAAAGGGACACAAGCTCCATGTGGCGGACGGCGACAAGGTGAGCATCACCATGCCTCTGGTTACCCAAAAGGGCAAGGAGATAGCTGCACAGGAAAACGCCTTCGTCCATGTACTCGACCACGAGCTGGCTCTGGTAACCCAGGACCAGAAGGTCGATGTCCGTAACGGAGCGGAGCTCCGTGTAGGGATCGGCGATATCGTGGATTCCGGTGAGTCTCTGGCGACCTTCGACCCCTTTTCGGAGCCGATCATTGCCGAAGAGGACGGAAAAGTGCGCTTCGAAGACATCGTCCTCGGTACCACACTGAAGGAAGAGATCAACGAGGATACCGGGAATATCGAGAAAAAGATAACCGAGTTTTCATTGGAGAGTCTCCAGCCGCGGATCGTCCTCGAGGACAGCAAGGGCAACGAGAAGGCATCCTACTTCCTGCCAGGCAACTCCTATCTCAATGTCGAGAACGGGGAAGTGGTGAAGAAAGGCCGCACCCTGGCTAAGCTTCTCAAGGAGAGCGTCAAGACCAGCGATATCACCGGCGGTCTGCCGAGAGTTGGAGAGCTGTTCGAAGCCCGGAGGCCGAAGAACACCGCTGTTCTGGCCCAGATCGCAGGGAAAGTTGCCTTCAAGAACGTTGTCAAGGGCAAGCGCGTGATTATGGTGGTAGATGAATATGAGAATGAGTTCAAGCACCTGGTGCCTATGGGAAGACACCTCCTGGTGAGGGACGGAGACCTGGTCGAAGCGGGGGAAGAACTCTGTGACGGCAGCCGCGATCCCCACGATGTACTCGAGATACTGGGGGAGAATGCTCTGCAGTCCTTCCTGGTGAACGAGGTGCAGGAGGTGTACCGGCTGCAGGGTGTTAATATAAACGACAAGCACATCGGCGTGATAATCCGGCAGATGATGCGGAAGGTCGAAATCGTGCAGGTCGGCGATACCAACTTCATCTACGGACAGCAGGTCGACAAGTACAAGTTCCATGAAGAGAATCGCAAAGTCATACGCGAAGGCGGACAGCCGGCAGTCGCGAAACCGCTGCTGCTCGGCATCACCCGTGCATCGCTGAATATCGACTCCTTCATTTCCGCCGCCTCCTTCCAGGAGACTACCAGGGTATTGACAAATGCTGCCATAGCTGGTAGTAATGATGCTCTACGCGGTCTGAAGGAAAACGTAATTATCGGACATCTGATCCCAGCCGGAACCGGCATGAGGAATTACCGGGGGATCAAGCTGTATGACGAAAACTCCGAGGATCTTGATACCTCGGTTCAGAATATAATTGAAGCTCGCAAGAGAGAACAGGCCGAAGGGATGGGGGAACACCAGGGTTTCGCCGTGACAGATCAGGATGATCAGGAAGAACAGGATTATCAGGATGATCAGAATGACGCTGCGGAGGGTGAAGAGTAATCTCTATGCTGGAGATTATCCCCGCATGCTGGATCCCGGAGGATACAAAAAATCAGATGAAAGGGAGTACATTGGTACATGCCTACAATTAACCAGCTTGTAAGAAAAGGTAGAAAGACAATTAAAGCGAAGGGCAAGGCCCGGGCTCTGGAGAGTTGTCCTCAGAAGCGAGGTGTCTGCACCCGTGTAATGACGGTCACTCCGAAGAAGCCCAACTCGGCGCTTCGCAAGGTAGCCAGGGTGAGACTGACAAACGGTATTGAAGTGACTGCATACATCCCTGGTATAGGTCATAATCTGCAGGAACACTCGGTCGTCATGATCCGCGGTGGGCGTGTGAAGGACCTTCCAGGTGTACGGTATCATATCGTGCGCGGAGCGAAGGATACTTTGGGTGTGGAAGACCGGAGAAAAGGCCGGTCCAAATACGGCACCAAGCGGCCGAAGGCGTAAGGAGTGTAACTGATGGGACGGAAAAGCCATATTCGTGAACGGGAGATTCTTCCCGATCCGCGCTACAAGAGTGTAGTGGTAACGAAGTTTATAACCCGCATGATGCTGGACGGCAAGAAGACCGTCAGCCAGAAGAATGTGTATGGTGCACTGGAAAAACTGGCTGAAAAGACCGGCAAGGATGCGATGGAAATTTTTAATAAAGCCCTCGAGAACGTAAAACCTTCTGTCGAGGTAAAATCAAGGCGCGTCGGCGGATCTACCTACCAGGTGCCCGTCGAAGTGCGCGAGAAGAGACGCGACGCACTGGCCATGCGCTGGATCATCCAGGCCGCACGGGCCCGTAGTGGAAAGTCAATGGGTGAGAAGCTGTACGAAGAACTGTTCGACGCCTACAATTCTACCGGTACCGCCTTCAGGAAGAAGGAGGATACCCACAGAATGGCGGAAGCGAACAAGGCTTTTTCACATTACAGATGGTAGGGATCTAGAGCATAACCTCTTGACCTTTTTACTGCAATTGCGTAGTATTGCAGAACCTATTGGTTTTGTAATAGGCTAGTGAGGGCCAAACCGATCGTCCAGGTTGCCGCAGTGGTGATACCGGGGATGGTAAGGTGGTTTCCAGGAGCTGTAAGCAGCCATGTCATACATGGGCCTCGCGCCGGCATGTTTTGACCTCTGGATCCTATCTTATTCACTCTTTTCACTCACACATTACGCAGATGGCGATCGGTGTATGTCGGCCAGTTGGTCGAATGGGCTTGGTCGTATAATTATTTTGGGGATATTCACAAGGAGGAAGTGATGGCTAAAGCCAAGTTTGAAAGAACGAAGCCGCATATTAACGTCGGAACTATCGGACATGTTGACCATGGTAAGACTACTCTTACTGCTGCGATAACGATGTTTTGCTCCAAGGGTGAGAGCGGCAAGGTCATGACCTACGAGCAGATCGATAATGCTCCGGAAGAGAAGGCTCGTGGTATAACCATCAACACCCGTCACGTCGAGTACGAGACGGACAATCGGCACTACGCGCACGTTGACTGCCCGGGACACGCCGACTACATCAAGAACATGATTACCGGTGCAGCCCAGATGGACGGTGCTGTAATCGTTGTAGCTGCAACCGATGGTGCAATGGCGCAGACCAAAGAGCACATTCTGCTCGCCCGTCAGGTAGGTGTACCTGCTCTGATCGTCTTCATCAACAAGACCGACCAGGTAGATGATCCTGATCTGATCGAGCTGGTTGAAGAAGAGATGAGGGACCTGCTCAAAGAGTACGAGTTCCCCGGGGACGATGTGCCCGTTATCAAGGGATCTGCATTCGAAGCTATGGAGAATCCTGGTGATCCTGAGAAGACCAAGTGTATTGCCGAGCTTCTCGAGGCTATGGATACCTATTTTCCGCAGCCCGAGCGGGCCGTTGATCAGCCCTTCCTGATGCCGATTGAAGATATTTTTTCGATCCAGGGTCGTGGTACTGTAGTTACCGGTCGTATCGAACGTGGTGTAGTCCATGTCGGCGACGAAATTGAGATCGTTGGTGTTCGTGAGACCAGCAAGACAACCTGTACCGGTGTCGAGATGTTCAACAAGATTCTCGATGAAGGACAGGCTGGTGACAACATTGGTGCACTGCTGCGTGGTGTGGACAAGAATGAAGTAGTCCGCGGTCAGGTTCTGGCCAAGCCGGGCTCCATTACTCCTCACCACAAGTTCACCGGACAGGTATACGTTCTGACCAAGGAAGAGGGTGGTCGACACTCCCCGTTCTTCTCCGGGTACAGGCCTCAGTTTTACTTCCGGACTACCGACATCACCGGTACCGTTCAGCTTCCTGAAGACAAGCAGATGGTAATGCCTGGTGACCACGTCGAGATCAGTGTAGAACTCATTCATCCGATCGCTATGGAAAAAGGTCTCCGCTTCGCTATTCGTGAAGGCGGCCGGACCGTAGCCAGTGGTCAGGTAACTGAAATCGTAGAGTAGCAACATTAGTAAGTCCCGCACACCTGTTGCGTGCGGGACTTATTTTTCGGGGGAAATAATGGCCAAAGACAGAATTCGAGTGCGGCTGAGAGGCTTTGATATTGAGTTGATAGATCAGAGTTCACGTGCAATTGTCCAGACAGTGGAAAAAGCCGGGGCTAAAGTGGCAGGGCCTGTGCCGCTCCCAACGAAGATTAACAAATATACTGTATTGAAATCGCCGCACGTAAATAAGAAATCTCGTGAACAGTTTGAGATGCGAACACACAAGAGGTTGATCGATATTCTTGATCCTACATCAAAGGTGATGGATGCCCTAATGAAGCTTGAGCTTCCTGCTGGTGTGGATGTAGAGATTAAGCAGTAACACGATTTTTCACTTAATCGAGGTAAGAGATGTTAGGGCTGATCGGTAGAAAACTTGGAATGACACAGGTGTTTGACGAACGCGGGATACTCACTCCCGTAACGGTCATAAAGATAGAGGGAAACCAGGTAGTGGGTGAACGGAACGAAGATACTAACGGATACAACGCCGTAGTTATGGGTGCCGTCGATGTGAAGGAAAGCCGCGTTACCAAACCCTTTGCGGGACAGTTTGGTGAGGGTGCCCCTAAACGCTATCTGGTTGAGATGAGAGATTTTGAAGGTGAATATGAAATGGGCTCTACGCTTGGCGCAGAGGTCTTTAAGGATATTACCTTTGTTGATATCACCGGTACATCGAAGGGCAAGGGGTATCAGGGTGCAATGAAGCGCCACGGATTCAGCGGCGGACGCAAGACTCACGGTTCGAAGTTTCACCGTGGTCTGGGATCCACCGGTATGGCGGCCACTCCCTCCAAGGTCCATAAGGGTACCAAGATGCCCGGCAGGATGGGCGCTGACCAGCGGACCATTCAGAATCTGCGGGTAGTCAAGGTAGACGAAGAACGGCAGTTCCTCCTGGTGAAGGGCGCGGTTCCCGGCCCCCGCAAAGGTATCGTGATCGTCAAGAAAGCAAAGAAGAAGTAGGGGCAGAACATGGAAGCAAAGGTCTTTTCGATAAAAGGCGAAGAGATAAAGAATATCGATCTGAACGATGAAGTGTTCAACACTGAAGTCAGTGATAGTGCGATCTACTACGCCATTAACAGTGAGCTGGCCAACAGGCGTATAGGTACTGCTGCTGTCAAGAACCGTAAGCTGGTTAGGGGAAGTAATGCGAAGCCCTGGAAGCAGAAGGGTACCGGACACGCACGCGCCGGCGACAAGAAGTCTCCCGTATGGGTCGGCGGCGGAACCATTTTCGGACCGCAGCCCCGGGATTACCACAACCGTCTTCCCCGCAAGATGAAGCAGAGTGCTATGCGTTCCATTCTGACCAAGAAGATTCAGGGCGAGGGTCTGAAGATCGTTGAAGATTTTTCAGTGGAATCCGGTAAGACCAGGGACCTCGTCGCCATTCTCAAGAATCTCATAAAGGATGAACGAACGGTGGTGGTCCTCCACGATGAAGACAAGATGCTGCGCAGAGCCGGGAGAAATGTTCCCTGGCTGAAAATGCAGGCGTACAACCGTCTAAGCGCGCACGAACTTTTCTACAGCCGGAATGTGGTTCTTACCGAGTCAGCGGCCGGTAAGCTGAACGAATTCTATGCACAAGGTGTGAAGAGGGGTCGGTCATGAGAACGGATCAGATAATTATCGAACCGGTACTGACTGAGAAGTCAAACGGAATGCGCGATGCCGAACAGAAGAAATACACCTTCAAGGTCGACCCGCGGGCAAACAAGACCGAGATCAAGTATGCCGTGGAACAGCTGTTCAACGTTACACCTGTTTCATGTAACCTGAGCTGGGTCAAGAGCAAGCCGAAGGCAACCCGTTCGCGGTCCGGTTTCCGTCAGGGCAAGACGACAGCCTGGAAGAAGGCGATCGTCACACTCCGGACGGGAGAAAAGATCGAAGCGATCGATGGCGTGTAGATTGATACGGTGTAAGAAGGGGAGTCAACAGTGGCACTAAAGAAGTACAAACCGAATACCCCGAGTCAGCGTTATAAAACGGGACTCACATTCGATGAGATAACAACAGAAAAGAGTGAGAAAGCTCTCACCAAAGGCTTGATGTTTCACGCCGGACGCGGAGCAGGCGGCAGGATAAGTGTACGCCGCAAAGGCGGACGGCACAAACGGAAGTACAGAGTAATTGATTTCAGGCGGAACAAGATCGGCATTCCCGGTATTATCAAGACCGTGGAATATGATCCGAACCGCTCGGCATTCATTGGACTCGTGCAGTACTCAGATGGTGAGAAGCGGTATATCATAATGCCGAAAGGGCTTGGAGTCGGGACACAGATTATGAACGGTCCTCAGGCGCCGATTGCTGCAGGCAACACACTGCCTCTGGCAAACATACCGCTCGGTATGGAGATTCACAATATTGAACTTCAGATGGGGCGCGGCGGACAACTTGTACGGTCTGCAGGCGGACGTGCCGTTCTGGTCGCCAAGGAAGGTGATTACGCTACTGTCAGGCTGCCCTCCGGTGAGATGAGAATGGTGTTCGCCAAGTGTCAGGCGACAATCGGTACGATCGGTAATGAAGAGCATATGAATGTTTCGCTTGGTAAGGCCGGAAGGTCCAGGTGGCTCGGGAAACGTCCGAAGGTCCGTGGTGTCGTAATGAACCCGGTTGACCACCCGCATGGCGGTGGTGAGGGAAAGACCTCCGGAGGACGCCATCCGGTGAGCCCGTGGGGCGTTCCGACCAAGGGGTACAAGACTCGAAAGAAGAAGAAGTACTCGAACAAGATGATCGTAAAGCGAAGGAAATAGGAGTAGGTCGTGTCAAGATCGATAAAGAAGGGTCCATTTATAGAGAAACAGCTTTACAAGCGGATTGTAGAAGCAGGTAAATCGGGAGACAAGAAGATGATCAAAACGTACTCCCGCTGCTCGACAATTATTCCGGAGATGGTTGGTTATACCATTTCGGTGTACAACGGAAAAACATGGGTTCCCGTATACGTAACCGAGAACCTGGTTGGACACAAGTTGGGTGAGTTTGCCCCGACACGGTTTTTCCGCGGACACGCGAAGTCTGATAAGAAAGTCGGAAAAAGATAGGTGTAAGGTATGGAAGTCAAGAAAGGATATAAAGCAGAGGCGAAGTTTTTGCTTGTTTCACCGCGCAAGCTGCGGCCGATTGCCGACACGGTGCGGAGTAAGCCGTACACCGAGGCTATGGCTATTCTGGAGAGCACTCCCAAGAAGGGAGCGGCGCTTATCCGCAAGGTCGTGAAGTCTGCGGCGGCAAATGCCCTGTATCAGAATAAGAAGCTCGACGAGGAAGGCCTGTATATCAAGCAGCTTCTCATCAACGACGGGCCACGTATGAAGAGGGTTTGGCCCCGGGCACGCGGAAGAAGAGATATCCTTTTAAAGAGGATGAGTCATATTTCGGTTGTCGTCGAAGAGCTAGGAAACATGGGGGAGTAGATGGGTCAGAAGGTTAATCCGATAGGACTGCGTTTAGGTATAAACAAGACCTGGAAATCAAAGTGGTATGTCGATCCGCGTGATTATGTTGACACCCTTCACGAGGATCTCAAACTGAGGAAGGAGCTGGAGAATTGTCCCGAGGCCCGCGGCGCCGAGATATCTGATATCGAAATAATCCGGCACCCCCAGAGAATCACCATCGTCGTGAAGACTTCCAGGCCCGGGATCATAATTGGAGCCAAGGGATCGAATATTGAAAAGATCGGATCACGGCTGCAGAAGCTTGCCAAGAAGAAAATTCAGATCAAGATCAAGGAAGTGAAGCGGCCTGAAGCGGATGCTCAGCTGATAGCGCAGAATGTGGCCCGTCAGCTGCGTTCACGCGGTTCCTTCCGTCGTTCACTGAAGATGGCGGTAAGCAAGGCGATGCAGGCCGGCGTGGAAGGGGTCAAGATCAAGGTCGGCGGCAGACTCGGAGGAGCGGAGATGTCCAGAGTCGAGTGGCAGCAGGCTGGAAGGGTGCCTCTTCATACGCTTCGATCCGATATTGACTACGGTTTTGCCGAATCCAACACTACCTTCGGAACAATTGGTGTGAAGGTGTGGGTATTCAACGGTGAGGTGCTGCAGAAGGACCGCAAGGAAGATGCGGGACTGCTGGTCAAGAAGAAACGGGAGCCGAAGGCGAGAGCTGACAAGGAGTAGATGAACGATGTTAAGCCCGAAGAGAACGAAATACAGAAAGCGCATGCGGGGGAAAACAGACGGGATCGCCAATCGCGGTAATAAGATATCGTTCGGTGATTATGGTTTGATAGCCCTTGAACCGAAGTGGATTACAGCCCGTCAGATCGAAGCGGCCCGTGTTGCCATGACCAGACATGTGAAGAGGGGCGGTAAGGTTTGGATCCGAATTTTTCCGGACATGCCCTATACGAAGAAGCCCGCTGAAACCAGACAGGGTAAGGGGAAAGGAAACCCCGAAGGCTGGGTTGCAGTCGTTAAAACCGGCGCAGTCATGTTCGAAATGTCCGGAGTAAAAAGAGAGCTTGCCCAGGAAGCGATGAAGCTGGCGGGTGCCAAGCTGCCGATTCGGACAAAGTTCGTTGTACGTCGGAATGCGGAGTAGGCTATGAAGAATACATTCAAGGATTTAACTTTTCAGGAGCTGGTCGAGAAGAGACAGAGCCTTCGAAAGGAGTACCTGGATCTGCGAATCAGCAAGGTCATGGGACATGTGGAAAATCCGGTTGAGCAGCGCAATATAAAGAGAGCAATTGCCCGGCTCAACACGATCATTCACGAATATGCCCTTGGTATGCGAACAGCCGGGAAAGAGTAAGGGAAGAGGCGGAACAAGATGCTTGGAAGAAAGAAGATATATCAGGGACGTGTCGTAAGTGACAAGATGAACAAGACTATCGTCGTAGCTATCGAGAAAAGAATGCTGCACAGGCTTTACAAGAAGTATGTGAATCAGACCAAAAAGGTGAAGGCTCACGATGAGGAAAACCAGGCGCACATCGGTGATTTGGTACGCGTAATTGAATGCCGGCCTATCAGCAAAGACAAGCAGTGGCGTTTAACAGAGATAGTAGAACGGGCCAAATAGGCCGAATGGAATTGGTGTAGAAGGAGTTGCCGTATGATACAGATGCAGTCATACTTAAACGTTGCGGACAACAGCGGTGCGAAAAAGGTTCAGTGCGTCAAGGTACTCGGTGGTAGTAAACGGAAGACCGCGGGAATTGGAGACGTGATTGTGGTAGCGGTGAAAGACGCTCTGCCGAATGCTCAGATCAAGAAGGGCGACGTGCAGAGAGCGGTGATCGTTCGTACGAAGAAAGAGCACCGGAGACCGGACGGGACATATATACGGTTTGACGATAATGCATGCGTGATTATCGATACGAATCAGAACCCGAAGGGGAAGCGTATTTTCGGACCGGTGGCCCGCGAACTGAGAGAGGATGGCTATATGAAGATCATCTCTCTCGCTCCCGAGGTACTTTAGGAGGATCAACATGGCTAACGAAAAGAACAAAGTCAAGCTGAAGAAGAATGATACCGTCAAGATCCTCGCCGGTAAAGACAAGGGCAAAACTGGAAAGATACTGAGTATCAACGCGAAGAGCGGCAGAGTATATGTCCAGGGTCTCAATATGGTGAAGAAGGCGGTGCGGCAGAAGAGCCAGCAGGAGAAAGGCGGTATTATAGAAGTCGAAGCGCCTCTGCATATCTCCAACGTCGCCGCGTTGACGAAGAACGGTGAGATAACCAGGATCGGTTATAAGATCGAAAACGGAAAAAAAGTCAGGATAGCAAAGAAGACTGGGGAAGAGCTGTAATGGAACAGTATGTACCAAGGCTGAAGAAAGAGTATAAGGACAGAATAGCCGCAGAGCTGAAAGAGGAATTCGGATATAGTACTCCGATGCAGATACCCAGAATTGAGAAGGTGTCTGTAAGTGCCGGAGTCGGAGAGGCAATTAACAACAAGAATCTCCTCGAATCTGCAGTGAAGGAACTCGCGATGATCACCGGACAGCAGCCGGTTAAGACCAAGGCACGGAAGTCGATTTCAAACTTCAAACTTCGTGAAGGAATGGAGATCGGGGCCAAGGTAACTCTCCGCGGGGACAAAATGTGGGAGTTTCTCGATCGGCTCATGAATATTGCCCTGCCGCGCGTCAAGGACTTTCGCGGGATCAATCCTAACGCGTTTGACGGGCACGGTAATTATTCACTTGGGGTCCAGGAACAGATCATTTTTCCTGAGATCGACTATGACAATATCGAGAAGATCAGCGGGTTGAATGTGGCGATCGTCACGACTGCGGATACTGATCAGGAGGCAAAGGCGTTGCTGACCAAGTTGGGAATGCCTTTTAGAAAATAGGGAGTAAAGCATGGCACGAAAAGCACTTATAGTTAAGTCGCAGCAGACACCGAAGTTCAGCACGAGAAAGGTTAACCGATGCAAGGTGTGCGGCCGGCCTCGCGGTTATATGCGAAAGTTTGGTATGTGTAGAGTTTGCTTTCGAAAGCTTGCGAACGAAGGTCTTATACCTGGTGTTACAAAATCGAGCTGGTAAGAGGGAGTAGTTAATATGGCAGTAAGCGATCCTGTAGCGGACATGCTGACTAAGATAAGAAACGCGGTGAATGCCGGACATGAGAAAGTTGATATATACCCCTCAAAGATAAAACTTGAAGTTATCAAGATTCTCAAGAATGAGGGTTACATCAAGAATTTTAAGAAGACCAATATTGAAGCGAAGAATGTCATCAGGATTTTTCTGAAATACGATGACACTCAGAAGCCGATAATTCACGGTATCAAGAAGATTTCCACGCCCGGTCGAAGGATATACTCCGGCTACCGGAAGATGCCGCGTATTTTCAATGGTCACGGTATCCTCATTGTGTCGACATCCACTGGGGTAATCACAGGGAAAAAAGCGACGGAGCGAAAGGTAGGCGGCGAGCTTATCTGTTCCGTGTGGTAAACGGGGGAATCGAATGTCACGAGTTGGAAAGCTACCAATCAAGATACCAAACGGTGTTAAGGTTGAGGTAAAGGACAATACTATTTTTGTTGAAGGACCCAAAGGCAAACTGAATCAGGAATTCAACTCTCATGTAGCCGTTCGCGTGGAGGATGATCAGGTCATCGTCGATCGCACGAACGAAACAAAAGAGGGCCGGAGTTTTCACGGACTGTACAGACAGCTCTGTCAGAATATGGTAACCGGCACTTTTAAGGGCTTTTCGAGAACATTACTGATTAACGGTGTTGGATACAGGGCCGAAGTCAAGGGAGATATCCTTCACATGAACCTGGGTTTTTCTAATCCAATCGAGTTTCTCATACCGGAAGGTATTACCATCACCTGCGAGGGACAGAACAAGGTGATTGTGAGTGGAATGGAAAAACAGCTTGTCGGACAGGTCAGTTCAGAGATTCGTTCAATACGGCCTCCCGAACCGTACAAAGGGAAGGGAGTGAAGTATGAGGATGAGAGAATCGTCAGAAAGATCGGTAAATCCGGAGTGAAGTAGGAAAGCGATATGAAGAGAGTTCAGGAGAAGCAGAATAAAAGGCGTAGAAGAAAACTGCACGTTCGCAAGCACATCAGCGGTACCAGCGACAGACCGCGTATGAGCGTATTTCGCAGCAGCAAACACATGTATGTCCAGGTTGTCGACGATGTGAACAACACAACGATTGCGTCGGTCAGTACCATGGCTGGTGAACTGAAAGATCTGAAGAACAATGTTGAGAATGCCAAGAAGGTCGGAATGGCCATAGGTGAACAGCTGAAAGCCAAAAAAATCAAGACTGTGGTATTCGACAGAAACGGCTATCCATATCACGGCATCGTGAAGAGCATTGCTGATGGGGCAAGAGAAGCAGGACTGAAGTTTTAGGGGGAGAATGTGGAAAAGGACAACGAGTACGTAGAAAAACTCATAAAGCTGAACCGTGTAGCCAAGGTTGTGAAGGGTGGTCGACGCTTTTCTTTCTCCGCCCTGGTAGTCGTAGGCGATCAGAAGGGCAATGTCGGTTACGGCTTCGGAAAGGCCAACGATGTGGCGGAAGCCATCAGAAAGAGCATCGAGAAAGCCAAGAAGAATATGATCAAGGTTCCCATGCATGGGACTACCATACCGCATCTGATAAACGGACGTTACAAGAGTGCTGAAGTGCTGCTGAAGCCTGCCGCTCCAGGTACCGGTGTTATCGCCGGAGGACCTGTTCGAGCGGTCATGGATGCCTGCGGGATTCACGATATTTTAAGTAAATCCCTCGGTTCTCAAAATACGATGAATATTGTCAAAGCGGTTTTTGCGGGATTCGAAAGCATTATGGACGCAAAAAAAATAGCGGCTGACCGCGGAAAGACACTGCAGGAAATGTGGAGTTAAAGATGGCAAAGAAGAAGGAAAAAAAGATTCGTATTACCTTGAAGAAGAGCCGCTACGGAAGGAAACCGAAACAGGTACGGACATTGGAAGCGCTCGGACTGCGAAAGATCAACAAGAGCGTGGAGCACACTGTGTCTCCGGTGCTGCTCGGTATGGTCGAAAAGGTGAGCCACCTTGTTGAAGTAGAGGAGATTTAACAGCTATGGAACAGCTTAGAGCACCGAAGGGAGCAAATAAGAAGAAACGGCCCGTCGGCCGAGGATACGGAAGCGGCCATGGCGGCACCTCAGGTAGAGGTCATGACGGTCAGAATTCCCGTTCCGGCGGCGGTGTGCGTCCCGGATTCGAGGGCGGGCAGATGCCTCTCTACAGACGAATCGCACGGCGCGGTTTTTCAAATCACCCCTTCAAGAAGGAATATAGAATAATCAATCTTGATGTCATTGAAAAATGGTATCAGGATGGAGAGACAGTGAACAAGGAGACTCTCCGTGCGAAGGGAATCGTGAAGGAAAAAAAGGCGATTGTAAAAATTCTCGGCAATGGAGAACTTTCCAGGAAGCTTACCTTCGCGGTACAGAAGGTCTCGGCATCCGCACGTAAGAAAATAGAAAGTGCCGGTGGAACAATCGAAGGGATGGAAGAAGGTAACAATGGCTAATAACGCGTTTCTCGATATTTTTCAGATAAAAGATTTACGCCAACGCATCATTTTTACCCTGTTGATACTTGTGGTATTCCGGCTGGGAGCGACCCTGCCGATCCCGGGGATCAATGTAAACGCCCTGAAGCTCTATTTCATGGCTCAGGAAGGATCCGGAAATATCGGTATTACCGAGTACATTAACTTCTTTGCCGGTGGAGCATTCAAGAATTTCTCCGTATTCATGCTCGGTATCATGCCATATATCTCGATGCAGATTATCATGCAGCTGCTGATTGTGGTTTTTCCCGCTCTCAAGAGGATCTCCGAAGAAGAGGGTGGAAGGAAGAAGATCCAGCGGTACACGAGATTCGGTACGGTGGGTGTCTGTATAATACAGTCCTACGTTGTCACCGTGTATGCCGATTCGATACCTAATGCCATCACCATGGGCCGGTTGCCTTACTCGCTCATAGCGATGCTTACGGTAACCACCGGAACGGTATTCCTGATCTGGATGGGAGAGCAGATCACCCAGCGCGGAGTCGGGAACGGTATATCACTGATCATCTTTGCAGGTATCGTTGCGAGAATGCCGAATGCTTTTATCACAATGTTCAACAAAGTGCAGATCGGCGAACTGAATGTCGTTTTCGTAATTATTGTACTGGCAATGTTCGTTGCAGTTGTGGCGCTGGTTATATACGAGCAGCAGGGACAGAGAAAGATTCCGGTGAACTATGCCAAGCGGGTAGTAGGAAGGAAGATGTACGGCGCACAGAGCACGTACATTCCTTTCAAGATCAATCCGTCAGGGGTCATACCGGTCATCTTCGCATCTTCGGTTATGACCTTTCCTCTGCAGATCGCAGGCAACCTGGGCAATGAAATCGCGTGGCTGGGAAGATTCTCCTCATGGCTGCGGCCACAGGGAGCTCCGTATGTGATTTTCTACACCTTATTGATCATCTTCTTTGCATATTTCTACACTCAGGTTACTTTGAACCCGATGGAGATTGCGAAGCAGATACGTGAGAATGGAGGTTCGATCCCTGGCATCCGGACTGAAAAGATGGAAGAATACTTAACAAAGATCCTCAATAGGATTATACTGCCCGGGTCACTGTTCCTGGCATTTATCGCAGTCATACCAACTATCATACAGAGTCTGTTCAATTTTCCGGCTTCTGTAGCAATGTTGATGGGAGGTACTTCGCTGCTGATTATGGTAGGCGTTGATCTCGACACGATGTCACAGATCGAAGGGCATTTGAGAATGCACCATCATGAGGGACTGACGAAGCGCGGCAAGCTGAGATCGAGGAATTTATAAGGGGAAACGAATGAAAGTAAGAGCAAGCGTAAAACCAATGTGTGCGGATTGTAAAATTATTCGAAGACGCGGTGTTGTTCGAGTGATCTGTAGCAACCCAAAACATAAGCAGCGGCAGAGGTAGAGGAGGATTGCTGAATGGCACGTATAGCAGGTATTGATTTACCGAATAAAGCTGTAAAGATTTCACTTACATATATTTATGGTATTGGCAGAACCTCCGCTGCGGAGATCTGCAAGAAGTTGGACATCGATCCGAATGTGAAGATGAATGACCTGACGAGCGAAGAAGTCAATAATATCAGAGGTGTTATTGACAATGAATATACAGTTGAAGGTCGGTTGAGAACCCAAACCGCACTGAATATCAAGCGCCTGATGGACATTGGATGTTACCGGGGTCTGCGGCATCGAAGGGGTCTGCCCGTTCGGGGTCAGAGGACCAAAACCAATGCCCGTACCAGAAAGGGTAAGAAAAAGACTGTAGCAGGAAAGAAGAAATAGGTGGAGGTTGAGTAGTGGCTAAAGCTGCAAAGGGTGCAAAAAAGAAAACCAAGAAGACCGTATATGAAGGAAACGTATACGTTCAGGCAACGTTTAACAATACAATCGTGACGATTACCGACTTGCAGGGTAATGCTGTATCATGGGCCAGTGCCGGCGGGCTCGGCTTCCGGGGTGCCAAGAAATCTACCCCCTATGCTGCGCAGACTACTGCGGAGACCGCCGCCAAGAAAGCTATGGATTATGGACTGCGGGACGTGCACGTATTCGTAAAAGGTCCCGGAGTCGGACGGGAATCTGCAATACGGTCGCTGGGGAATCTCGGACTTACTGTAAAGAGTATCCGTGATGTAACTCCAATCCCGCACAATGGATGCCGGCCGAGAAAAAGTAGAAGAGTATAGAGGGGATTACGTATGGCGAGATATACAGGACCATCTTGTAGATTATGCCGTGCCGAAGGCACGAAATTGTATTTGAAAGGCGAACGGTGCTTCACCGGCAAGTGTCCGATTTCAAAGAAAGCTTCACCTCCCGGTAAGGATCCACGGTTCCGGCCCAGAAAGATGTCGGACTTCGGTATTCAGCTTAGGGAAAAACAGAAGCTGAAAAGAATGTACGGCATGCTCGAAAAGCAGTTCTTGCTTTTCTTCAACGAAGCTGATCGTATGCAGGGAAAGACAGGTGAGAACCTGATCACTCTGCTCGAAAGACGTCTGGACAATGTTGTCTACAGAATGCACTTCGCTTCATCGAGAAAACAGGCCCGTCAGGTTGTGTCCCACGGACATATTCTGGTAAACGGCAAACGGGTAACCATTCCTTCATTTCTTGTGAAGGAGGACGATGATGTACAGGTGCAGGACAACAGCAGGAAGATGCTCACTATAAAAGAGAGCCTGAAAGAATATTCTAAATCAGGTGTTTCCCCGTGGCTGGAAGTTAATCCTGATGATATGAAGGGGAAAATGAAAGCATACCCGCGAAAGGCGGATGTAACAGAACTCGCAGAGATAAATGAGCAGTTGATAGTAGAGCTTTATTCTAGGTAGGAGATTACATGGCGCGAAAAAATCTATTAAAGGGATTTAAGAAGCCAAAAGGTATTACATTCGAACACGGCGAGACTGAAGACAACTACGGAAAGTTCATTGCATACCCGTTTGAGAGGGGATTTGGGACAACCATTGGAAATACTCTGCGAAGGATTCTGCTCTCGTCAATTCAGGGTTATGCTATTTCAGCCCTGAAGATAACCTCTTTTGACAAGGAAGGTACTGCTCATACTATATCAAGTGAGTTCGAAGCCATCCCCGAAGTGGTAGAAGATACACCCGAAGTTATCAGCAATCTGCGGATGCTCAATATCCGGCTGCCTGAAGACCAGGAGCAGAAGGTCATTCATGTTGAGCTGAAGGGCGCCGGAGAAATAACAGGGGAGAACATCGAGAAGGACAATGATATCGAAGTCCTGAACAAGGACAAGAAGATCATGACCCTCATGAAGGATGCTCATCTTGAGATCGAGATCCAGATCGACCTGGGACGGGGATACGTACCGGCAGAGCTGAATGAACAATATATCGAGGAGATCGGTACCATTGCAGTCGATGCGGTGTTTTCTCCGATAAAGAGAGTTCGGTACTTCACGGAAAACACACGTGTGGGACAGAGAAATGATTATGACAAACTCATTCTCGAGATCTACACCGACGGGACGATTTCACCGGAAGACTCTCTTGCTGAGGCTGCCAAGATAGCCAAGGACCACTTCACCATTTTTATAAACTTCGACGAAGAGTCAATCAATGGTGATGATGAGATCGATGAGGAAGAAGAAAGAGTACGCGCGATACTGAACACTCCGGTAGAGGAACTCGAGCTATCAGTTCGCTCCAGTAATTGTTTGAAGAATGCAAATATAAGAACCATTGGTGATCTGACGAAGAAGACTGAGGAAGAGATTGCGAAGACCCGCAATTTCGGAAAGAAATCGCTCAATGAGATAAAGGAAAAATTGAAAGAGTGGAACCTTAGTCTTGGAATGACCGATTACAGTGTGTTAAAAACATCAACAAAACTCCAACGGAATAAGGACGAGATCGATGAAGCATAAAATTGGTTTTAACAGACTAGGGAGAAAAGCCAGTCACAGAAAGGCGCTTCACAGAAACATGACTACCTCGCTTTTCCGGCATGAGCGGATAAAGACTACCAAGGCAAAGGCCCTCGCTATCCGCAGAACTGCCGAAAAGATGATTACGCGGTCAAAAGTTGACAGCGTCCATAACAGAAGAATCATTGCAAAAGATATTAATGACAAAGAGATAGTGGCAAAGCTCTTTACCGATATCGGACCCCGTTACAAGGAACGGCCCGGCGGGTACACGAGAATTCTCAAACTCGGGTTTAGACAGGGTGATGCAGCCGAGATGGTACTGCTTGAACTCGTTGAGACCGAAGGTGGAGAAAAGAAGGCCAAGAAGAAGAAAGCTTCAAAACCCGCCAAAGCCGCGCCGAAAGCTGCACAGAAAACGGAAAGCAAAACGGAAGAGAAAGCGGAGTCAAAGAAGGGAAAAGCCGCATCTAAAAAAGAAGAACAGCCCGTAAAGGCTGAAGAAGAAAAGGCAGCGGAAGCAGCTCCTGAAAAGGCAACTGAAGCAGTTTCAGAAGAGGCTGAAGTTGAAGCTGCAGCACCTGAAGAAGCCGCGGGTGAAGAGCCTGCCGGGGATACATCTGCAGAACAGGAAGCTCCGGCTGAAGAAGACGTCAATGAGACCGGTGTCAAAGTAGAGAAGAAAGAAGAGAAACCGGAAGAAAAGAAAGAAGAATAGAAGAGTCACAAAACGATATACAGGGGGCATTTCCGGAGCGGAATGCCCCCCTTTTTTATACTTACACTTACCTTCAGAAGTGCCGATTAATAAAGCGAAGTGGTAGAGAAAATTGATTGTAGGGAGTAAAATAGACTAGAAGCGGAAGATGACAAGTATACAGCGTATATCTCTCAGCTTATTAATTACCATAGTTCTCATTACAGGATTCGCTTTTATTGCGTATTCAGGTTTCTTTGAATATATAGAGGCTACTTTTTACAACCAGCGGGTCACTGAACTGTATACCAGCGATCTGCAGAAGAAGAAATCAGCAATCGAGCAGTATCACCAGAATTACATACAAAGATTCGAAGCAGTCCTCTCAGAGGTTGATGTCCCCAAGATATTCAGTCCCAATTGGGACCGTGAATACATATTCAAGCACAACAATCTATTTGATACCCTGCACAGTGAATATCAGGGCCTCCTCTTCGTTCGATTTATTGATGAGAACAATAAAATCCACTACAGCACCAGGGAAGATGATATCGAACGCAGAGGAGACTTCCGTATCGTCTATCGCATCCTCGACAGTACCCAGTCAACCGTTCCTCTTGAAGATCTGAAGATAGACCCTGATAAGAAAAATGAGCTGTATCTCGATCCGGACTCAAATCGCTTCATCTACAAGTATTCTCTCATAGACGATCTGGACCAGTTCAGAGGCACCGCTCTTTTTTATGTCGATAAAGCCACGCTCGAACAATATCTCGTTTCTCAGGGTGTTCTGCAGATCGGCCGTGAAGTTTCACTCCTGAAGAACGGCTATCTCTTTTATACAAGACAGCTTCAAAGTGATACAATATTCACTCAGACGGATAGAAGGTGGAGCAGTAACCTCATTGAAGAGAAATTCATTCTCAAGGAAGAATCAACCGGTGAAAGCTTCATTTTACTTTCAGAAGCTACTGAGAAATATGGCACTGTAGGAATTCTGGTAAACCAGCGGGCATTTCAAATGAGTCCGCCGTTGAAGGTGATCCTGCTCATCGCCTCCGGCCTGACGGTATTTCTTATATTGCTCTTAGTATTCAGTCTCCGGCAGGACCGGGAGATAATTATCCGGAACCGATTGAAGAAATTCCAGCTTCAGTTCCTGCAGGGGTATTTAGAGAACCAGGACCGTCTCGACTGGAACAAGATAAAAAGTGAAATAAAACGGAAAAAAACGGCACTCCGCGGTGAAATGAAAAAAGGGCTCGGAAAAATCAAGCCGGAAAAAGAAGAGAAAATCGACCAGCTGATAGATGAAGGCTGGCAGGAAATATTTGAGATACTTGATAAACGCAGTGCAGCCCAACCCGTTTCTGCCCTGAGCATAGAAAACATAGAAGAAGTTATTCAAAAAATTTATGCACTTCAGCAATCCATTCCTCAACAGGCCCCCGGAACAGTATCGCCGCCAAAGCAAACAACTCCGGCTCAGCCGAAGGTAGAAGAACCGCTTGAGACCGAAAAAACAGAAGCCACTTCTGCTGCTCCAACCGCTCCCGACGAGATAGAATCCGAAACCGAATTGGAGCCCGCGGAGGAAATCGAAGAACTTGAAGAAGTAGAAGAGATTGAAGCGGTCGAGGAACTTGAAGAAGTAGAGGCCGCAGCAGCCGAGGAACTTGAAGAAGCCGAAGAGATACCTGAAGTTGAGGAAGTTGAAGAAGCGGAAGCAATAGAAGAGGCAGAAGAACTTGAAGAAGCAGAAGTCCCAGAAGAACTCACTGAAATAGAAGTCGAACCTGCACCGGCAGCAGAACTCGAAGAAGTAGAAGAAGTAGAAGAAGTAGAAGCCGAGGAAGTTGAAGAACTAGAAGAAATTGAATCTGCTGAAGAAGCCGCTCCTGTTGCTGCCGCCATTCCCGCCGAAATAGAAACCGAATTGGAACCCGCCGAGGAAATCGAAGAACTCGAAGAAATAGAAGAGGTTGAAGCGGTCGAGGAACTCGAAGAATCTGAACAAGCTCCGGCCGAGGATCTCGAGGAAGCAGAAGAGGTAGAAGAAGTCCTTGAATTAGAAGCCGAACCTGCACCGGCAGCAGAACTCGAAGAAGTAGAAGAAGTAGAAGAAGTAGAAGCCGAGGAAGTTGAAGAACCGGAAGAGATCGAATCTGCCACAGAAGCTGCCTCTGTTGTAGTTACAGCCTCAATAGAAGAAGAATACCAGAAGATTGGAAAAATCGAAGAAGCCGTCGCTCAGGAAGCAGCAGAATTATCGGAGACCACCATAAGCACTGCTTTTGAAGAAGAACAGGAAGAGCTCGAGGAGTTGGAAGAGCTCGAAGAAGTAGTTGAGAGTCCTTTAGAGCTAAAAGCCGGCGAAGAAACAGCGGGTGCGAAAGAAAAACTGCCGGAAGCTGAAAAAGAAGCGATTGCAGTAGATGCCCAGATAGAGCATTCAGCAAAATATATCAATTTCGACATGGAAGAGTGGGGAGCCTTCGATGAAAAGCAGAAGATGAAGGCGATAGAGGATATACATGTAATAGGGTTGCGGTCACAGGACTATACAGCACCTCTCCACATAGTCTCCGAAGGTGAAGAAGAAGCAGCAGAGATTGAAGAACTCGAAGTAGTTAATGAGAACGAGACAGAAATACAGTCTATGCAAAGTATCGCAATCGGATCACGATACACCATCAATACCTTACAGCGTGATATACTTTACTCACAGCCCGTTCAGGGGTTTTTAGAAGTTTTTGAACCAGTAGATGATATTGAAGAGTTGGAGGAACTATCCAGCGAGATTTCAGATGGAGCAGTGCACATGAAAGAGCAGCATCCTTCGGAACAAGGGCCCGAAAAGAAAAAGAAGCCGACGAGTAAAAAGAAAAAGAAAGAAATAGCAGCCGAAGAATTTGATGAGCTGGAAGATGTTGAAGAGCTGGAAGATGTTGAAGAAGCATTGCCGTCCGAAGAGGCCGAAGAGGTTGAAGAGGTTGAGAGCCCGGACACAGCTGAAGTTGTTGAAGAGATTGAGGAACTGGAAGAGATAGAAGAGGCAGAAGAAGCCGAGGAACTGGAAGAAATAGAAGAGGTAGAAGAAGCCGAGGAACTTGAGGAACTAGAAGAGGCAGAAGAAGCCGAGGAACTGGAAGACATAGAAGAAGCAGAAGCAGTCAAAGAATCTGTATCCTCAGGTCCGTTGAATTCAAGGGAACCGGAAGAGGGATTGTTTATCTTTTCTCTTGCAGATGTTTTTAAGCAGGTAGAAGGCGAATTGAAGGAATCCATTGTATATCAAGACGGAACCTATCAAGTCGATGAAGAAATATTTGAAAATGCGCCGAAGAAGGAGAATGGAGAACTGAAAAAACTCATCACTTCAGTGCTTCATGATGATCAACTGTCGAAGCCTGAAGACGCAGAAGAAGATGAAGATATAAGCATCGAGGAAATCATCGGCTTTGGGGAGGTTGAATTACCTTTTTCGTTGGACGAAGAAAAAAATAAGATTCCGGAAAGTACTTCGAGGGTATTCGAAGGTGAATACTCACTATTTACAAGTACAGGTTTTCAATTAGATGCTTTTCTCAGAAGATACAGAAGCGGAAAGATTGGCATCCTGAAAGCATTGATGAAAATATCCCAGAAGACCGGTGCCCTTTACGCTGCAATTTTATCCCGACAGGATGATAAATGGTTCATGTACGATTCTGTGGGTTTCGATCAGGACCGAAAGCTGGATACGATTTTTACAACAGATGATGATATATATAAAAAGTATTTGCAGACCCGGCAGCCGGTCGTGCTTGATTTGACAAAGACCGACGAACACCTCCGAGAGCTTATCAGCGAAAGGGACATGGAATATATCCGATCTTTAGTCTTCATGCCGGCAATTTTCTTTGAGAAAGAGTCTTTCCTTTTTCTCGGAATGAAAACAGTCGTTCAGGATATCACCGGAATGGTCAAAGATCTCGCCGAGATGTGAAGCTTTTTTATAGTGTCCCCAATCATGCGGATTTCTCAAGCCCAAACATAGGCCGGAAGGTCCTCGGCATACTGCCTCAACGGAGTCTTGACCATCCGCAGCCACACCTGCCGCTCCCCGATCATCAGCGCCTTCACCCGGCTCAAGAACCGCCGCCGGGTAAAAAAGCTCTTCATCTCCCCCCTGACCGCTCTCGCCGATATCCCCGCTTTCTCTGCATGCGTCGCCAGTGCCTCCTCTCCCGCCCCAATCCGGTAGGGCTTGAAATAGTTGTGGTAGGCCCGGTAGATCGCCAGACGTTCCATCTGATTGACCACATTGCGGGCGAACTGCACCGTCTCGCGGGTATGCTCGGCCATGTCCTTGCGGATCTGCCGGTCGAGATAGTTGACGGCGAAAAGCTGGTTGGAAACCGTGCGCGGAAGCGTGGAACTGCAGCGGCGGTGAGAGAGCCGTGAGCTCTCACTGGGCGAAAGGTTTTTTAGCACCTGCCGGTAGGTACGGTGCTCATCGGTGAAAAGCTGAGCACAGCGGCCACAGGGCGAACGCTCTACGGTAATCAGTGCCAGGCGGATGAGCTCGGTGAAAGAGTGGTAGACTGTTACCCTGCCGAGAGTAAACTGCTCTCTCAGCTTCTCGTTGTGCCGCCTCTGATAGTCGCTCATCCGTCCCTTACGCCTCAGGTGTGCGTAGCCCGAAAAGAGCCAGTACTGCGAGTCCTTGCCGGCCAGCAGCTGGATGTTGTTGGGGAAGTACTGGCTGACGGCAAAGCTCTCGAAACCGTCTGCGACCAAATCCTCGCGCAACCTCAGGTGTGAGA